>Ga0206843_10139_pt1 | contig 23681 bp, 26 predicted proteins | sample Alteio_BWOrgCont_21_FD_152869 | JGI IMG/M metagenome (GOLD analysis project Ga0206843, IMG submission 152869) | Enriched cells from forest soil in Barre Woods Harvard Forest LTER site, Petersham, Massachusetts, United States -... | ecosystem: Environmental > Terrestrial > Soil > Temperate forest >...
GGGTATTCGCGATGAGAAACGCATAAAACTCGTCGATGTAAAATTTGTTGGCCAGCAGCTTGATGACATTCTCCTGCTTTTTGTCCTTGTACAGGAACCAGGCGGATACCGCGCCTAATACGAAGACGGAAATTGCCAGCAACGTCACCAAATGGAACACATGATTTTCATTCGGAAGCTTGAGGAAATTCCCCGCAAAAACGCCATACCCCGCGATTACCGACAGAATCCCGAGAATTACCAGCGGAATACTCATTACCCCGGGAACTTCATGGGCATGGCTGGCATGATCGGATTTGTGGTCCCCGAGAAACACCACGGTGAAAAGCCTGAACATGTAGAACGCGGTCAGAAAAGCCACGCCAAGCGCCAGCGAAAATATGACCATGTTATGCTCATAGGCCGCATCCAGAATTGCCTCCTTGCTGAAAAAGCCGCTTAGTCCAGGGCATCCCGTGAGGGCAAGCGTAGCCGCAAGAAAAGTAAGAAATGTGACCGGCATTTTTTTGGCGAGCCCGCCCATCTTCCAAATGTCCTGCTCATGATGCACCGCGTAAATCACCGCGCCTGAACCAAGGAACAGGAGCGCCTTGAAGAATGCGTGGGTGAAAAGATGGAACATCGCCGCTTCGGGCGACTTGAGGCCGACGGACATCACCATGTAGCCGAGTTGTGAAAGTGTCGAGTAAGCGAGGATGCGCTTGATGTCGTTTTGCTGTGTTGCCATGAGCGCGGCGAGCACCGCGGTAATGATGCCGATCCATGCAATCACCTCCTGCGCGATTGGCGATGCCTCAACCAGGAAAAAAACACGGCAGAGCATGTAAACACCGGCAGCCACCATGGTCGCCGCATGGATGAGGGCCGAGACCGGGGTGGGGCCTTCCATGGCGTCGGGCAACCAGACGTGAAGCGGGAACTGGGCGGATTTGCCCACGGCGCCACAAAAAATGAGGATTGCCGCCGCCGCGAGATAGCAGGTGGAATTAAAACCCGCCACCGGCCATACAGCAGCTATTTTTGAGAACTCGAGCGACCCGCTGGCAAGCCAGACCAGCAAAATTCCCAGCATGAACCCGAAGTCTCCAAGACGGTTGGAGATGAATGCCTTGTTCGCCGCCGCCGCCGCGGAGTTTTTGGAAAACCAGTGGCCGATGAGGATGTAGGAACTCACGCCGACCAATTCCCAGAAGATGAACATCATCACGAAATTATTCGCTAGCACGATGCCGAGCATCGAGAACATGAAAAGGGAAAGTCCCGCGAAATAGCGCGACTTGCCTTCGTCATCCGCCATGTAGCCGAGCGAAAAAATATGAACCAATGCGCCGACCGTGGTGACGATCAGCAGCATCTCCTTGCTGAGCTGATCGATAGTCACGCCAATCGGCACTTGAAACTGCGTGCCGAAATCGAGCCACAGGAATTGATTGGGAACCGTGGGATTGGGAGCCAGGAAGACAATGACGCTGGCAACGAACGAAACCAGCACCGCGCCGACGGAAATATAAGCGCTCAACTGGCGGAAGCCCCTGGTGACGAATAAAATCAGCCCGGCGCTAACCAGCGGTGTAAAAAGTATGATCCAGGGAAATGCCATCTGTTTGCCGGTTTAAAATTTCAAGCTGTTGATGTCTTCCACATGCGTGGTTTGCCTGGCGCGGTACAGTGCCACGATGATCGCAAGCCCGACGGCGACCTCAGCGGCGGCGACCGTGATGATGAAAAACACGAGAATCTGGCCGTTGTAATCCGGCTGGCCATTTTGCAAGTAGAACCGGGAGAATGCGACCAGCGAGAGATTCGCGGCGTTGAGCATCAATTCGAGGCACATGAAGATGATGATGATGTTCCTGCGAAGCAGGACGCCCGCAAAGCCGACCGTGAACAAAAGGCCGCTCACCAGCAAATAGTCATTCAGCGTCACCATTTTATTTCAACTCCCGTTTGCTTAAAACCACGACGCCGATGGTCGCCACGAGAACCAGGACGCCGACCACTTGGAACGGAAGGTTATAGCTCGTGAACAAGGTCGTCCCCACATTGTGCACATCGTCTGTCAGGTTCGAGCTGGCCGATATCGGCGGGAAAGACCTGTCGCCCACCGGAAACTGATTGAGGACCTTTACCAGCAATCCGGCAAACCCGGCGGTCACCAGCAATCCGCCTATCATTGCCAGCGGATTCCATTTCCGGCGTTCCTCGGCCTTCAAATCCAGCAGCATGATGATGAATAAAAACAACACCATGACCGCCCCCGCATAAACCAGCACCTGGATGACGGCGATAAAATAGGCGTCCAGCAGCGCGAACAAAGCGGCAAGGCCGAGAAACGAAACCACCAGGCTCAGCGCGCTCGCCACGGGATTGCGATGCAGCACGACCATGACGGCGAAGCCAATCATCATAAAAGAAAATAACCAGAAGAAGAGAGGATACATGTTAATCGGCTATTTCTTCTCGTTCCATTTGGGAACCAGGCCTTCCATCACGCCGCCCATTTCGTAGAGTTTTGCCTTGTCATGCACCATCTCCGCGCGGCTGGTGCCGACGATTGCGTAATCCTTGCGAAGGAAGATCGCCTGTTCCGGGCAGACTTCCTCGCAGAGGCCGCAGTAAATGCAGCGGATCATGTCGATCTCGAATTCCTTCGGATATTTTTCGACCTTGGCAAATTTGCTCTGGGCAGGGAGTTCGCCCGGCTTGATCGTGATCGCGCGCGGCGGGCAGATGAACTCGCACAACTGGCAGGCCACGCAGCGCTCGCGGTCATGGTCCTTCACCAGCGTCGGGGCGCCTCGATAATACGCCGGGAGACTTTTATCCCATTTTTCCTCGGGATACTGCATCACGACGTGCGTCTTTCCCTGCAACATTCTTTTGAAATGTTTGATTGTGATCATGAGCCCCGCGACGATGGAGGGGAGATAGATTTTCTCCGCGAAGGTCAGTTTTGGACGTGGAACGGTGTATGCCATGATTTTATGCAAAGAAAGCCAGGATGCCTGCCGTGACGAAAATATTCACAAGGGCGATTTCAAAAAAGAAAATCCAGCCGAGATGCATGAGCTGGTCATAGCGGAACCGCGGCAAAGTCCAGCGCACCCAGATAAATACAAAGAGCAGCGCAGCCACTTTTCCAAAGAAGACCGCGATATTGACCAGCCCCCATACCCAGCCAGCCGAGCCATCGGGAATTCCCGGAAAGTGCCAGCCTCCGAGGAACAGGACCACAATCAGCGAGGAGCCCGTGATCATCGCCGCGTATTCGCCGAGAAAAAAGAGCGCGAATTTCATCGAGGAATATTCCGTGTGATAACCGGAGACGAGTTCCGTCTCGGCCTCCGGCAGATCGAACGGCAGGCGGTTCGTTTCCGCAAAAATCGAAATGGTGAAAACTACGAAGGAGATGAACATCCAGGGCCACAGGACAAGCTGATGGAAAAGTTCACTTTTTGTGGAATGGAAAAGAGCCGTGAAAGGAAACAGCAACCAGCCGTGCTTGATTTGATATTGGATGATATCGGAGAGATTCAGTTTTCCAATGACGAGAAATATCGGGATGACCGAAAGACCGAGGGCAAGTTCGTAGGAAATCATCTGCGAACTGGAGCGGACACCGCCGAGGAACGGGTATTTTGAATTGGATGCGTAACCCGCGAGCACGATGCCGTAAACGCCGAGCGATGCGATGGCGAACACGAAAAGCACGCCGATATTCACATTCGCGATGACCATCGGCACCCCGAACAGCGTGCTCCCGAAAGGAATCACGGCAAGTGTCAGAATCGCGGGGACCATCGCGAGGCATGGGGCGAGCCAGTAGTAAAACTTGTTTACGTGCGCGGGGGTAAGGTCTTCCTTGAGGATGAATTTCACCGCGTCCGCGACGGGCTGGCCGAGGCCGCCGAGAAAAATCGAACGATCCTTCCACTTGAAACCCAGCAAACTGCCGAGCACGCTCAAGGGGATATCCACGCGGTTTGGCCCGAGACGGTCCTGGATAAGCGCGCTCACGCGACGCTCCGCATAAACCGTGTAGGAAACCATCGGGAGCACGATCAGGAAAATAATGCCCAGCGTCTTCGCAAGCGAAGTCAGGATCAAAAACCAGTCGAGTGAAAGTATCGTGTCCATTATTTATTCGCGGGGCAGCCTTAGTTGAACGCCAAGATCTCCGATTCTACTGAGACTCAGTCCGCCAAAGATAAGTGGCATGGCCTCGGCCATCTGTTTAAAAACATCCTCGATGGCGCTGAATCCATCTTCACCGCAGAGCGCATACATCAAGTCGTTGAGAATCTCCCAGTCGTCGCGGGCTTCCCCGGGGGGATTTGTCGCGCGATTGAGTCTTTGCAGGCGTCCCTTCGCATTGATCATCGATCCACGCTTTTCCGAAAAACCAGCGGACGGAAGCACCACCGTGGCATGGCGGGTTGTCTCATTCTGTAAAATGTCGACCACTACAAGGGTCTGCAGCTTTTGCAAATCCTCCGGGGTGAGTCCGAGCGCAGAAACATCTTCAGCAAGAACGATGAGCCCCTTGAGCTTTCCATTTTTCACCTGCCGCACGATTTCGCTTAAATCGGAACCCGGCACCGGGCCGCTGATCTTGAGAATCTTCGCAATGATCGTATTTGGATTGCGGTCCGCGTTGAGCAGCAGCTTGTCGGCTTCGCCCGTGCGCGGAACAATATCGCGGAGATGGGTGCCCACGGTGGTAACCAGTTGTTTCGCCAGCCACAATTCCTCGTTGGTCATGCGGCCCGATGCGATCACGGCGATTTCCGCGCTGGCCAGCGCCTTCAATTGTGCCGCGGCACTTTCGATCGCCTGTTTCCATGGGACGGGTTCGAGCCCCTTTTCGCCGCGCACCAAGGGCTGGGTGAGGCGGTCAGGGCTGTTGAGGAAATGAATGTTAAGGCGGCCGTAGTCGCACATCCAAAGGCCGTTGACGTCGTTGTTTTCCCGCGGGGTCTGGCGGTAAACGGTGTGTTCGCGGCTGCCGATCACGGTATTGCAGCCGGTCGCGCAACTGGTGCAAAAACTTTTGGTTTCCTTCAGGAACCAGACGCGCATTTTGAACCGGAAATCAGTCGAAGTCAGCGCGCCGACCGGGCAGATGTCCACGGTGTTCAATGAATAATTGCTGTCGAGCTGTTTGCCGGGATGCACCGCAATGGTGCTGTGGCTGCCGCGATCCACGAAGCCAAGCACGTCGTCATCCGCGACTTCCTTCATGAACCGGATGCAGCGGGAACAGAGCACACACCGCTCCGCATCGAGCGTCACGCGCGGGCCGATCTCCACGTTTTTCGGCTTTTTGACCTTGTGATCGAGAAAGCGCGATTCGCCGATGCCGTACTCCACGGAAAATTCCTGCAACTGGCATTCTCCCGCCTGGTCGCAAATCGGGCAATCCAGCGGGTGATTGATGAGAAGAAACTCCATCACGCCTTTGCGCGCGTCCTGCACCATCGGGGAATCGGTGCGAACCGCCATTCCCTCGGAAACATCCTGCGCGCAGGAAATCTGTGGGCGGGGAATCCATGCAATCTCCGGCTTGCCGTCGGCGCCGATGACGGGCTTGCGGTCCGGTGTCATCTTTGGCATGCCCTGCTCGATGAGGCACATGCGGCAGTTGCCGGGAGAGCTGAGCTTCGGGTGATAGCAATAGCGGGGTATGTATTTCCCGGCCTGGCCGCAGGCTTCGATCAAGCGCGTTCCCTTGGGAAATTGCATCCATATCCCGTCGACCTGGACATTGACCATTTCGACCGCTTTTTCCACTGCCTTTGCTGGTGCTTCGGTGCTCATTCTATTCGGATTGGGAAATCAGTTCCTCCGGCATATACTCCGGCGGGGTGGGAGGGGGAAGTTGCTTTTTGGCGTGCGCGGCAAATTCGTCGCGGAATTTCGTCACGAAGCTTTGCGTGGGCCAGGAGCAGGCTTCCCCGAAGGCACAGATCGTTTTGCCGGCGATGTTGTCCGCGACGTTTTTCAACACGTCGGGATCGCGCTCCACGCCGCCGCCCGCGATCATGCGATCGGTGATTTTTTTCATCCAGAGCGAACCTTCCCGGCACGGGGTGCACTGGCCGCAGCTTTCATGGGCGTAAAATTCATTGATGTTATTGAGCGTCCAGAGCATGTCGCGCGAGTCGTCCAGCACGATCACGCCGCCGGAGCCGGCCATGGAGCCGACCGCCGCGAGTGAATCGAAATCCATGACGATGTCCTCGATGCCGATTTCCTTGTCCGCCATCGAGCCATCGGGTTGTTTCACCTTGATTTTGTAAACCTCGCCCGCCCGCAATACCTTCGCCGAGCTGCCGCCGGGAATCACCGCCTTGAGTTTGCGCCCCGGTTTTAGCCCGCCGCAAAGATCATTAAGGAGTTCCCCCATGGTGAGCGAGCCCACTGCGACTTCAAAATAACCCGGTTTTTGCACATCGCCGCTGACGCACAGGATGCGCGTGCCGGTGTTGTTCGGACGGCCTATCTTTGCGTATTCCGCGCCGCCCATGCGGATGATGTGCTTCACATGGCAAAGGGTCTCCACGTTGTTTACGATGGTGGGGCACTGGTAAAGGCCCAGCACGGCGGGGAAGTAGGGGGGCTTGATGCGCGGGTAGGCGCGTTTGCCTTCCAGCGACTCGATCAAGCCTGTTTCCTCGCCGCAAATGTACGCCCCGGCTCCGCGATGGACGTGAATTTCGAGATCGTATCCGCTGCCGAGGATGTTTTTACCGAGGAAATTTTTGGCCCGCGCTTCTGCCAGGGCTTTTTCAAGGATCTCGGCCCCCTCCGGAAATTCGCCGCGAATATAGATATAGGCGAGATTTGCCTGCACCGCAAAACAGGAGATAATCATTCCCTCGATCAATTGATGAGGATCCTGATGGATAATGTAGCGGTCCTTGAAGGTGCCTGGCTCGGATTCGTCCGCGTTGCAAATGAGATAAGTCGGCTTAGGGCCGCCATATTTGATAAATCCCCACTTTACCCCGCACGGGAAACCGGCACCTCCACGTCCCCGCAAACCGGAAGCCTTTACCTCGTTCACAATATCAGCAGGCTTCATTGCGAGGGCTTTTTTAAGCTCCTCATAGCCATTGTCCTTCAGGTAGCTCGCGATGGAATTTGTCCAATCCCTGCGATCGATATTTTTGAAAACAAGCCGCGTTTCCTTGGGATGCACAGGATGGGCTTTGATCTTGATTGCGTCAGATTCAGTTATCTTAAGAAGTTCTTTTTCAGTATGTTGCGCGATATTTTCCTTAAAATTATCATTAACCATCGCCACCGGTGCGCTGCCGCAGCTTGCAAGGCATTCCACAAATTCAATCGAATACTCGCCGTCAGGACTTACCGCCACGTGATTTTCATGACCGTTATGCGCATGCAGGTCTATCCCAGCGACCTTGGCGATTGCTTCCTTTAGTTCATAACTGCCGGCCATGGCGCAGGAAAGGGTGCGGCAGACACGGACATGCTTTTTGCCGGCAGGCTGGCGGCGGAACATGGGGTAAAAGGTGACCAGTTCCAGCACATTGATCGGCTGCAGTTCCAGTCTGGCTGCAATTCAATCGATAGCTTCATCCGAAATGAAGCCAAAGTGTTCCTGAAACAAATGCAGCAGGGGCAGCGAGGCGCTACGCTTGGATACGGGGTAATGCGAGATTGCCTCGTCGATCCTTGCCGCCAAATCAGTGGGAATTTGCATCGCGGGATTACTTTTCAAAACTTCCTTTCACGGCCTCATTGCCGCTGGCGAGTTTGTCGCCCACGAACAATAATTCAACGGTCTTTCCATCCTGCTCATAGATATACTTGGTGACGGGCATGGTCTTGACCTCTGGAAACTTCAATTCGGGAGGGGTTTCCGTGCGCGTGGGCGGTCCAAGGATTGACTCCACTTCCTTGGAGTTCATGTCGGGCTTTACCTGGCGGAGATTCGCGTCGGTAATGTGCCTGCTGCAGCCGGAAAGACCGTGCAGAATAATAAATAAAAGGATGGGTATCGCGCGTTTCATCGGTCGCACTCTCCCATCACAAAATCGAGGCTGCCCAGGATGGAAACGACATCGCTCATCATGTGGCCCGGCAATATAAGCGGGAGAATGCTGAGATTCACAAAAGAGGGCGCGCGAATCTTGAGCCGGTGCGGGGTGCCGCCACCCTTCGAGTTGATGTAAAATCCGAGTTCGCCCTTAGGGTTTTCCGCCCCGAAATAAACTTCGCCCGGCGGAGCATCGATGCCTTCCGTGTGGACGATGAAATGGTGAATGAGTTCCTCCATTTTGGTAAGGACGGAAGTCTTGGGAGGCGGGAAATTTTTCGCATCCGAGATGTTGATCGGCCCGTCAGGAAGCTTGTCGATGACCTGATTTAGAATGCGCACACTCTGGCGCATCTCTTCCATGCGGACGAGGTAGCGATCGTAACAATCGCCGGTTGAGCCAAGCGGGATGTCGAAATCGTAATTCTGGTAATCAAGATACGGCTGCTTTTTTCGCAAATCATGGTCGATGCCGCTGCCGCGCAGGTTCGGCCCGGAAAGGCCGTAGTCCAGGGCCTGTTCCTTGGTAATGACTCCGATGTCGCGTGTGCGGTCCACGAAAATGCGATTGCGGGAAAGCAAATTTTCAGTCTCGTCCACGATGGGAATCACCCCGTCCAGGAATTTTTTCACCGCCGGGATGAATCCCTCCGGCAAGTCGCGGATCTGGCCCCCGATGCGCGTATAGCTGGTGGTGAAACGCGCGCCGGTGAGTTGTTCGCAGAGATTGTAGATTTTTTCGCGCTCCTGGAAAGTGTAGAGGAAAACCGTCATCGCGCCGGTGTCCATCGCGAAAGTGCCGACACCGAGAAGGTGGGAGGAAATGCGGGCCAGCTCGCAACAAATCACGCGGATCGCCTTGCCGCGCGGCGGCAGCTCCCAGCCCATCAATTTTTCCACGGCAAGGGCATAGGCAACGTTGTTTGCCAGCGGCGCGAGGTAATCGAGCCGGTCCGTATAAGGAACGAACTGGTTGTATTGCATGTTTTCGGCGATTTTTTCGTCGCCGCGATGCAGGTAGCCGATGTCGGGAGTTCCCTTCGTGATCAGCTCGCCGTCCAGTTCCAGCACGATGCGCAGCACCCCATGTGTGGCCGGGTGGGAAGGCCCCATGTTGATGATCAATTTCTCGCCCAGAATTTCGTCGCTGGTGACACCGGCTTGCTCCAGGTTTTTTGCCGCCTGGGCCAGTGTATCGGACGCTTCTATTTCCTGGATTGTTCGTGCCATTTTGAGATTCGCAGACGAGGCTGCAACTTAATTGTGTCTGTGAATACCAAGCAAGTGTTATTTGTGAAAAATTTCACAAGGCGCAAAATAAATTTCCGCGATGCGCATTGCACGAATAATTCGCGCCGTTTTGAATTGCGCAGACGGTATAGGATTGCTCCCGCTGGAATGGAACCTAAATGCCATTAATGCGATGCCGCGGACAAGGCTTTTGGATTATATGATTGATACCCGAATGGGTAATCACTAATAAACAGCATCTGCTTTAATGAATCCTACCACCGGTCGAATCATACCATCTTTCGCTGTTTCATTGGCAATAATCGCTTGTTTCGCGGGCTTTTCGATTGTGATAGCGGATAATGTTGCGACGCCCGCGCCGGCGCCCGCTCCCGCCCCGATGAAAAAGGCGGGGGACCTGATCAAAAAACAGGACCCTGCGAAGGTATCCGCGCGGCTGATGGAGATGGCGACGCCGGACAATACCCATGTGATTGTCTCGCTCTCAAAACAACGCGCCTATTTGCTGGTAGGCGAGGAGATTGCCATCGACACCCCGGTTTCCACCGGCAAGCGCGCTGGCATGACCCCTTCCGGCAATTTCACAGTCCTGGAAAAGGATCCCAATCATCATTCGAACATTTTCGGGGATTTCGTGGATGGCGGCGGACGCACAGTGCGCGGCGGGGTGAGTCTCAAGATCGACTCCGCGCCAAGCGGCACCCATTATGTGGGCGCCCCGATGAAATGGTTTATGCGGCTGACTGAAGATGGGGTTGGCATGCATGTCGGCATGCTGCCGGGATACCCGGCTTCGCACGGATGCGTGCGGCTGCCGGTGGACATTGCCCCGCTGATTTACGAAAAAGTCAAAGTCGGCACGCCGGTTGAGATCGACCCTTAGTATTGGCGGGGCCATTCTCAGGCCAGCCGTTTTCGCAGCATATCGAGCGAGGCTTGCGTCACAAGCCATTTGAAATTTTCGCGATCGGTTGGAAATGCATGCTTATTAACGACGGTGGCCATGTGTTTTGAAGCCAGCGCGATGAATACGGTTCCGACAGGTTTTTGCTCCGTGCCGCCTCCGGGCCCTGCAATGCCCGTGGTGGAGAGCGCGTAATCGACTTTTGCGGCTGCTCTCGCGCCCTCTGCCATCTCGGCGGCGACTTCCGCGCTTACCGCGCCGTTTGCCGCGATCAACCGCGGGGCGACTTTAAGGGCGCGTGACTTGGCTTTATTGGCATAAGTGATGAAGCCTTCCACAAACACTCGCGATGCCCCGGGCACATTGGTGATGCGGTTCGCCAGGAAACCGCCCGTGCAGGATTCTGCCACGGCAATGGTTTCGCCGCGCGCAGCCAGGGATTGCACCACGACTTGTTCCAGGGACTGGTTGTCCGCGGAGACTATATATTTTTTCAGGGCTTTGAGAATGACCTTCCCGGCGCTGGCGACCACCGCTTTTGAGCCAATCACGCGCAGATCCACTTCGCCGGAGCGGGCGCAATAACCAAGTTCCAGACCTTCGATTGCGAGCAGCTTTGCGCCGATCATCGCCTCGACATTCGATTCGCCCAGACCGACCACGCGGTAAACACGGCATTCGGGAACTGCACCGGCAGGCAGGATGGTTTTCAGGATAGGGATGACTGCATCGTCAAACATCGGCTGTAGTTCACGGGGAGGACCGGGAAGCAGGAATAAATGACGGGTGACGGACGATGACTTTTTTTGAGCGTGCTCCAGGTTGAAGTACAAACCGGGCGCGGTCCCGTTTGGATTCTCCAGTATCATCGCTCCCTTCGGCACGAAAGCCTGTCGCTGTACCCGGTCTGTCACTTTGATGCCGCGGCGGGAGAAACGCTCCTTGATGCCTTGCATCACGGCGGGATGATAAACGAGATCCAGGCCAAGCAATTCCGCCGTGATTTCCCTTGTGAGATCATCGGTGGTCGGCCCCAGGCCGCCCGTGGCCAGCACAATCTCCGCGCGCGTGAATGACTCCGACAGGGCGTCGCGAATGGCATCGCCATCGGGAACCGCGACCTGGCGCTGTACCCGCAAGCCAAGCGGAAATAGTTGCTGCGCAAGAAATGCCAGATGCGTGTTGGTGATTTCGCCGAGCAATATTTCCGTGCCCGTATTGATGACCTCGACGTTCATTCAGCTTCGATCAAGCCCGTTGATCCATTCCGCGAGCCGCTGTGCCTGCTGCTCCCCGCCGTTGTTTTGAAAAATATAGAGGAGGTTTGTCAGTATGCGCCTGAACATGGCCCGGGAACTGGCGACCTCGACGTGCTCGGGGCTGAAGGTCAGATTCTGCCGGGACAAAATCTCGTTGCAGTCGGCGAGCGAGATGATGTGGCCGTGTTCATACGGGTCAAACAATATGCCGCCGTGCCGGGCAAGAAAATGGCCCGGAAGATTCACACCCTCGATTTTCATTCCCGCCCGCGCGCCAACCAGCATGTAAAGCAGGGTCAAGGATATGGGAATACCGAGGCGGGATTCGATAAGACTCGGGAGAAGCGAGTTGTTGGCGTCGTAATAATCATCAATATTTCCGCGAAATCCGTGCTTGATGCCGAGGTAGGCGGAAATAATGCTGATGCGCTCATTCGGGAGCATTGTTTCGTCGATTAATGATGACAGCCCGGCGCCGTAATCATCGATAATACGCCGGTACTGCTCCACGGGAATCCCGGGAAGCATGACCCTGGAGAGAAGCCAGTTTGCGTGTTCGATATCCCCATCCTCCTGGAATAGCGGGCAGAGGATGGAAAGCTCGGAAGACGCCTCCCTCGAATCGATTTCCGCGAGGACCTGGACGATGTGCTGGCGGACACTTGGATTTTCAACTTTCAGCAGCTTTTGAAGTTCGGCGGATACTTCCACGCCTTGATCAATAAGCTGCTCCTTGACGAGATTCACGGTTCCCGGATCATCGTCACTGAGCAGTTTCACGATCGCCTCTGTTTGTTGGAGCAGCATTGTATAATGAATCGTAGGGTCAGCCCGCGGTGGCCTCAACCGAAAAGACCTCGCCGGGCTCGCAGCTAACGTTCAATTGGATAGGACGGCAGCAAACGGGACAATCTTCAATCGTAGTGTGTCCGCCCTGTGAACTGTCGATCATGGTCTGGTAAACCTCGCCACAGTGCGGGCACTGGATCTCGGACTCGACGAGAATGTCCATCGTTCATCAATCCTCAGGAAGGTCGAGCCTCGGCGCATCGCTCCACAAATCCTCAAGGCTGTAATACGGGCGTTTCAATTCGTGAAAAATATGCACGATCACATCGCTGTAATCGATGATGACCCACTGGCTCATCGGGTAGCCATCCACGCCGTGGGGCTTCACGTTGTGGTCTTTTTTAAGGCTCGCCTGGATTTCGCCGGCGATGGCCTTGATGTGCGGCTCGGAGGTGCCGGAACATATGACGAAAAAATCAGTGAAGCTGGAAATTTCACGAAGATCGAGCGCGACAATATTCTCCGCTTTTTTATCGGATGCGTATTTTGCGCAAAGCCTGGCCAGTTGTTGGGATTTAATGGGGTGACTCCTTGTATAGATGATGGCGGGTGATGATTTGGGACACCGCTTCAGGAACGAGATAACGGATGGATTCGTTTTTGGCAACACGCGCACGAATCTCCGTGGCGGAAATATCGATGCGCCGGTCCAGTTTCATCAGCAAATGCGCGGCATCGCGGTTCCCGCGGGGGAACACGACAAAGCTCACGAGACGCTTCAATTCCTCGACCCGGTGCCATGTATGCAATTCTTCAATATTATCCTGGCCGATTAGATAAAACAGCTCCGCGCCGGGCGGGTATTTCTCCTTCAGGGACAGGATCGTGTCGATGGTGTATGAAACACCGCCCCTGCGAAGCTCGATATCGTCCGCCTTGAAACGGGGTTCGCCCGCGATGGCAACGAGCACCATTTCATAACGCAACGCGTCGGGCGCGCGATTTTCACGGAGACGGTGGGGGGAGAGGGCGTTCGGGATAAAAACGATCTCATCCAGATTCAATTTTTCCACGGCGTCGCGTGCCAGGACAAGATGGCCATGGTGAACCGGATCAAAAGTACCGCCGTAGATTCCAATTTTCATCCGCGCTTAATAAAGGAGGAATGGCTTCCGCTCGCTTTCGAAGCGGATGATGTTTGCCTCCCAGCCTGCAACGATGCGAGGGACAGGGACGCCATTTTCAATTTGCGCGCGGATTGACTGGCTGCCGTAGCATTTGTAAAACATCTCCAGTTTGTCTCCGCGGGATTTTTCAAAAATATTCCCGCCGCGATTAAGGCCCGCCAGCATGTAAACGCCGAGTGCGCAGAGATTGGCCTCCGCATGCGGCTCGATATGGATGCGCGAGCCTTCAAACCCTTCGTTTGAGTATTCCGAAAAAGTGACGCCGGGCATGTTCAAGGAACGCATATAGGCCGTGAACTGCCGGGCATTGAGCCATTTTGTGGAGATGATTTCAAACGGGTCGGGACCGCCGCAGCCGATCTCGAGCCCCGCCAGCTCGCCGACAATGCCCGTCGCGACGTAGTAGAGCGGGGAGGAAGCGCGGGGGATATTGGGCGAGGTGGGTATCCACCGCAGGCCTGTGTCCACCCATGTCATTTGCCGCTGCCAGCCTTGCATCGGGATCACGGTGAGCTTGCAGCGCGTCTGCGCCCAGCCGAGCGTGTTGGCCATGCGCGCGAGTTCGCCCGCAGTCATGCCGTGGATGTAGGGGACGGGAAGCTGGCCGACGAATGAAATCCATTCCGGCTCCATCGGCGGTCCTTCCACGCGAATACCGCCCAGCGGGTTCGGGCGGTCGAGCACCATGAATTCGATATTGCTTTCCCCCGCAGCCTCCATGCACTTCACCATGGTGCTGATGTAGGTGTAGCTCCGGCTGCCGATGTCCTGCATGTCATAGACAAGCACGTCGATGCCCTGAAGCATCTGGGGGGTCGGTTTGCGTGTCGGGCCGTAAAGCGAGTGGGCGATCAACCCTGTTGCCCTGTCGCGGCGCGATGCCACGTATTTGCCGGCGAGTTCCGTTCCATCGAGTCCGTGTTCGGGGGTGAAAAGCGCGACGAGCTTCATGCCGGGCGCGTTTTTTAAAATAATGCGCGTCCTCTCGCCGGAAGAGCTTATCCCGGTCTGATTGGTGACGAGGCCGACGCGCTTGCCTTTCAGGGGTGCGAAGTTCTCGCTCTTCAAAACATCGATGCCTAACTCAACCTGAGCGCGCGCGACGCCCGTGAATGCAAGCAGGGCCGTGATGATGCCGGGGAGAATCTTCTTTTGAAGGAAGGTCATAAATTACCGCCGACTTTATGAAATGATCTCCTGCGGGTCAACTTCCACCGGAATGCCGGATATCAAATACGGGATGACAAGCGGCGGCACGTGGTGTAAAGAATTCCCATTGCAGTCAATTACCGGGGACAAACTATGCAAATAAGCGATCGTCTTAACCTCAACCGCACATCACGCAACGTAATCGCTTCAATCAGCCTCGCGATATTCGCTTTGACCGGCAGTTTTGCCAGGGCGGATGATGGAAAATCACAGACTGACACGTCACAAAAGCAGGATGCCACAGCGAATACGGTGGATAAAAATGCGAAGGCCGTCGCAGACAGCGCGAGCAAACTCGATCTTTCCACGCCGCTTTCCAATGTGAAATTTTACGGGGATGCCGCGGTAGGCTATGAAACGACTTTTGGCAAAACGGCCTGCAAAGCTCGCCAGGATGGCATGTTCTCCCAGTTGCGGCTTGGTGCGGACATCAGGCTTTCGAAGGATGTCACGTTGGGGCTCCAGGTGATAACAGGGCAATATCCCAATGGGTTTTTGTTCCGCTGATCCCGGTTGTTTGAAGCACGAAGAATTTTCTTGGGGATGGCGGGGGGTGAAAATTAAGCTTCCGGTTTATGGAAGCATCTTCTATCGGCCAATTGCTGCTCACCGGGGTTCCCGGCACGGAGCTTGATCCGGAGACAGCGCGGGTATTTCGCAAAATCCAGCCGGGAGGGTTCATTTTATTCGGGCGCAATATCAAGGCGCCTGCGCAACTTCGCAAACTGATCGATGATCTTCGCGACTTGAGCGGGATCGAGCCGATCGTCACCATCGACCAGGAGGGCGGGCGCGTCTCGCGCTTGAAGCTTATCGGCAACGAGCCGCCGAATGCGCAGCAGTTCCGGGACAAGGACGACGTAGAGTTGATCAAACGCCACGGGGCGGTGACGGCGCGGCTGCTGCGGATTTTCGGGTTCAATCTCGATCTTTGCCCGGTGCTCGACATTTCGTTTGATGACGAGGCGGATAATTCGTTGAGAGGTCGCTGCTATGGAAAGAATGTGGCGCAGGTGATCCGCAATGCGCAGGCGTTCAACACGGCGCTGCAGGGCGGGGGCATATTGAGTTGCGGAAAACATTTCCCGGGCTACTCGGCGGCAAAGATCGATGCCCACCATGAATTGCCGACGATCGAGCGCACGCGGGCTGAACTCGATGCGGAGGAGCTTGCGGTGTTCAAATATTTTTCAAGCAAGGTCGACAGCATGATGATCGCGCACGGATTTTATCCGAGCCTGGAAACAACACAGACTCCTTCGTCACTGTCACGCACAGTGATCACGGATTTATTGCGCGGTGAGCTTGGATTTGACGGGCTCGTAATGACCGATGACCTGGATATGGGGGCGATCCTGCACCATTACGGACTGGAAGAAACGCTACGCCTGGCCATCGAGGCGGGGAATGATCTCGCCATGATCTGCCACCGGATCGCCCATGTGGAGGAGGCGCACGGGATTTTGGGCAGGCTGCCGCATGCACAAACGGAGCGGGCTTTGCAAGGGGTCGCGAAATTCAAGAAGCAGCTTGCGCCGCCGGATGCGTTCTCGGAGGAGGAATTTCGCAGACGTGACGCGGAGGTTTGGGATCTGCGGGTCGCGGTATTGGGGGCCGAGGCAGCGGCACAACGAAGTCCGGAGGATGGAAAACGGTCGCCTGTGGAGATTTATTGAGGTCACTTTCACCCCGGCACGTAAAACTTTTTGCAGAACTTTTTAAATCCTTCTGGCTATTGAAGGAAAAGGCTTTCATATTTCCAGACCGAAAATGCTTCAAGAGATCGAACAACTCCTCGTCCTCCAGGATCGCGACCGTAAAATTCGCACATTGAAATTGGAATTGAAAATGTCGCCGCTCGAGCGCAAGGAGGTTGAGGACAGGCTCGCCGCGACTGCCGCGCAACTGGAAACTGTAAAACAACAGGCCAAGACGCTGGAGGTCGAAAAAAAGAAGCTGGAAGTGGATGCGCAGACGAAGCGCGACTTGATCGGGAAATTCAAGGGGCAGCAATTTCAAACCCGCAAGAATGAGGAATTCCAGGCGCTTGCCAATGAAATCAAACGCGCTGAGGCGGAGATCCAGACCATCGAGGACCGCGAGCTGGAAATCATGGAGCAAATTGAGAAGCAGCGTGCCGCCAATGTGGTGGCCGAGCAGGAATCATCGAAGACCCGGAACCAGCTCAATCAGCAATTAACCGACATTGAGGCCAAGGGCAAAACCATTGCCGGCCAGTTGGAAGCTCTCGAGGCCGAGCGTGGCAAACTTGCCGAAGGCATCGATGAGGATTTGTTGGGTCGCTATGAGCGGCTCTTTGCAAGCAAAGGGGATGCCGCAGTCGTCCCGGTGGAACATGAAGTCTGCATGGGTTGCCATATGAAAATCACCACCCAGACAGCCGTGCGTGTAAAGGGTGGCAAGGAAATCGTAAGCTGCGAGCAGTGCGCGCGGATTTTGTATCACGTGCATTGATTGGCAACATGGCGCCCATTTGCTTACCCGGCGTCGCCCGCGGTTGAAGCCCGGCCTTCGCGGTAATCAATGCTGTCAAAGGCGGTCAGCAAATCGTCGTGATGTTCCACGCCATCCTCTTTTTTAACCCTGGCGACGAAATCGGCGGCGCGGTCACGCCAGCCGAATTTTTCCGCAAAACCGTTCCAGACGGAAATTTGCACGGGATTTGGCCGCAGGCCGTGTGAGAAGCACCATTCCAGGATTTCTTCGTCGGAGCCACGCTGCTTCTTCACACGCTCCACAAGATCGTCATACTTCACTCCTAGAAAACCGCAACAATGCCCGTCGAGGCCGTGGGCATTGCCTAAATTCGACAGGTATTCCGCGGGAAGTTCTCCCGCCAGGCTCAATCGGATTTTATCCAGCATGCGGCCGAAGTGATAAAGACCGCCAACTTTGGAACGGGGGCTGCGAAAAGGAGGGTTTTTCATGCTCCCGGAGTTTAATACCATGGGTGCATGGAAACAACTGTCTTATGGACTTCCGGCTTGCGGAGGCGCGTTTCATGGGGGAAGTTTGCAGCCGATGAATCGCATCGCGGGGCTTGAGACGGAATATGGGTGCCTGGTCGCCGACGACGAACCGCACGGAAGCTCGGATACCTGGCCGGTGCGGGTGAAGAACCATCTTTTCAACCGGGCGCGGGCGGGAGTGTTTGACCTGCATTATCGCGATTACGAGGAACCACCGGGGAATGGGGGTTTCCTGCTGAACGGAGGACGGATTTACATCGACATGGGGCACATGGAATATGCCTCCCCGGAGTGTCTTTCTCTGCGGGACATGGTGGCCTACGACATCGCAGGGGACATGATGTTGCAATCCGCAATTGATGAAATGGGAGTGCGGGAACGGGTTTCATTCTTGAAAAATAATATCGACCATCACACGGGGGCGACATTCGGGTGCCATGAGAATTATTTGATGAGGCGGGACCTGCAATTCCACCCCGATATCCTTGGCACGTTGCTTTCATTCCTGGCGACCCGGCAGATTTTCACCGGCGCGGGGCGCGTGGGGCAGGCAAATCCGCTGGCGTTCGATTTTGAACTTCCAAACGACGGCGGGAAGCCGGTGGATTTCCAGATCAGCCAGAGGGCGGACCATATCGTGAATGATGTTTACCAGTGGGTGCAGTTCAACCGCGCAATCATCAACGCGCGCGACGAGCCGCTGGCGGATTACCGCAAGTACCGGCGGCTGCACCTCTTGATAGGCGACTCGAATGTGAGCCCGTTTGCAACGGCGTTGAAAGTCGGTACGACTGCGCTGGTGTTGACACTGCTGGAGGAAAAAAGCCTGCCGGTGGACGTCGTGCTGCGGGATGCCGTGGCTTCCACGAGGGAAATTTCACGGGAGGGAAGCGGACGCGGCGCCGTGCAACTCGAAGACGGACGGACGCGTGATGCGCTCGACATTCAATATGAATTCCTGGAGCACATGAAAAAGCATTTCGCCCGCAAGGACGAGGAGACGGACTGGATCCTGGAAAGCTGGGCTTTCACGCTCGACGCCCTGCGGGAGAAACCGGAGTTGCTGATCGGCGGGGTGGACTGGATTTCAAAAAAATGGCTGCTGGAAACGTTCCGCGAGAGCGAAGGCCTGGACTGGCAGAACCCGTGGCTGCAGAGCATCGATCTCGAATATCACAACATCGATCCTGCGCGGAGTCTTTTCCAGGCGCTGAAGCCGGCAAAAAGGATCGGGGAATTTAACGACAGCGTGCGGCGCACCGAGGCGATGCGCGTGGCGCCCGCGAATACCCGTGCGCACGGGCGGGGAAATGCAGTGGCTTATTTTCAGGAACACCATCTGCCATATGTGATCAACTGGGACTCCATCGCACTGGAGAACCAGAATTATTTGATGATGCCTGATCCGTTTGAAACCTACGAGGAGGAGGTCGCCGGGTTTCTGCCATGAAAATTGCCGGGCGGGACTACGTGCCCACGCCAGTCCTGGTCACCTTCAAATCATGGACCAAGCCGTCGGAAAGGCCATAAATCCAGCCGTGGACGGCGAGTTTCTGGCCGCGTTTCCATGCATGCTGCACGATGGTGGTGTCGCATACATTCCTTACCTGCTCCTTGACATTGAGTTCGCAGAGGCGATCAATCCTTGATTTTTCGTCCGGCAGGGCATCGAAGGCCTCGCGGTTGCGCTGGTAAATGTCGCGAATGTGCCTGAGCCAGTTCGTGATGAGACCGAGGTCCTCATCCTGCATGGAGGCAGCCACTCCGCCGCAGCCGTAGTGCCCGGTGACGATGATGTGCCTGACCTTCAACACATCGATGGCGAACTGGATGACGGAAAGGCAGTTGAAATCCGTGTGTGTAACAACGTTTCCCACGTTGCGGTGGACAAAGAGCTCCCCGGGAAGGAGATTGACGATTTCATTCGCCGGCACGCGGCTGTCCGCGCAGCCGATCCACAAATAATCGGGCGCCTGCTGCTTCGAAAGCGTGGAGAAAAAATCGGGCTGCGCCGCGCGGATGTTCTCCGACCACAGCCGGTTGTTTTCGAAAAGGTCGCTCAGGTCATCGTTCATCCGCGGCGTGTCCGGGCAGCGGATTTAGACGTTTACGCCGAGTTCGGCCAGCCGCGCCTCAAGTTTCTCGACGAGCTTTTCCGCAGCCTCGCGGCCGCGGCGTTCCTCGAGCAGGCTGTGCTCCAGGTCGCGTATGCGCTGCTGGAGACTGAGGCGGATATTGGTGCGAATCGGCTCCCTGAACTCCCCGGCGGGGGCGAGTTCGGGTTGCAGCTCCGGAAAATCCTTCACCGTAAGCGTGGCGCCATCCCTGCAATTGGTGATGAGAGTATCCGGCCCGATCTCGCCCATCTCCAAGAATTCCTTCAGGGCGCCGATGGTGGTGGGGCCGTAATACTGGTCGGGACTCACCTCGATGAGAAAATCCATTTCCAGTTCGGGAATCATCGGGGCCTTGAGCCAGTTCGATTCATCCTGGGAAAGTTTGTCCAGCGGCGAAATCTGGGCATCCACGGCCCATTGACGAATTTGCTCGAAGGTCACCGGGCCGAAGACGCCGCCGTCTTCGTATTTCATCAAATACCACTTTTTGGATTCGTCCATAATATACTGGTTCTCTTTTTTTAGGGAGGAGTGGGGGATGGGGTAAAAACAGGAATTACCAAAGTCTGGCCGATTTGCAACATCCGGTCATTTTCTATCTTATTCACTTTTAGCAATTCGCCTACTGTTAATTTGTAATGTTTTGCGATGGAAGTCAGGGTTTCACCCTTTGCGACAATGTGGACACCGGGGGTTTCAGCAGCAGGCTGGGAGGTGCCGCTGGTCGCAACCGGGGAATTCTCCGTGGCTGGGGATGCATGCTGGGCAGCGGGAGCCGGGGTGGCTGTGGTGGAAATGGAGTGGGCCTCCAGCAACTCCGTCAGATGCGCGACTTGCTGGGTGAGCACCTCAATTTGTTTCGACTGTTCCTCTATAGTCTGGCGGAGGGAATCCAGTTCCTGGCTGGTGGACTTGGATTTATTTTCCGCGGCACGGGACGACGAAGGAGATGCGCAAATCATCAGCGCTGCCGCTATCCCTATGGCAAATCCTAAGCGAATCATTTCTAAAAAAATGTCATCTTATTTTGAACTTGGCAAGTAGCCAGTGCAGTTGGCTTGCGTTTTTTAAAGACTAAATTAGATTGGGATTATGCCTGAGAGGACGCAAAAACCGGTGGCTCCCGTCCCGTGGGGGCCCAAACAGGGTGACGGCGGAGGCCCCAAAGCCCCGGATATTTCCAAGCCGGACACCCGCGATCTGCTCAAACGGATGCGGAAGGTCGATCCCAACCAATCGAAGCGTTACCGCCAGCGGACGGGGCAGTAATGGAAGTCGCCCCACCACTGTTTTCCCCGGCGGCGGAGGATTTTTCCTCACTATTGCGCCGCCAGGGGCTTTATCCCGCCGCGCCGCAGATTCATGGCGGTCCGCAGGCAAACCTTCCGCACACGGAAGCGACCACCATCCTTGCTTTTAAATTTGAGGATGGCGTGCTGGTCGCGGGAGACCGCCGCGCCACCGCGGGAAACGTAGTGGTGTATGATCGCGCGGACAAGGTGCTCGAAATCGACCGGCATTCCTTGATGGCCATTGCGGGCGTTCCCGCGACCGCATGGGAGATGGCGAGGGTGCTGGAGCATTCATTTCAATTCTACCGCAGGAGCCAGTTGCAGGAAATGAGCCTCGACGGAAAAGTGCGCGCTCTGTCGAAATTACTGCGCGACAATTTCGGTTTTGTCATGCAGGGGGTTGGCATCGTGGTGCCGATCTTCGCAACCTATGACGCGGCGGGGGATTCCGCGCGGCTTTATTTTTACGACGCGATGGGGGCGCAGTTCGAAGCGGCGGATTACGCGGCCACGGGATCGGGCTCACCCTCGGTGCGCAGTGTTTTGTATTACGAAAATACATGGGGCAAAAAAGCCCTCCGCAAGATGACCCAAAGCGAGGCTGTCATCACAGCCCTGCGCGCTCTCGATACCGCCGCCGAGGCGGACACCGCGACCGGCGGGGTGGACCGCCGCGGAAAGAGCTACCCGATCATCAAGATCGTCTCGAAATCCGGCATCACCACGCTGCCGGAAAAGACACTCGCTGCAATTTACAAAACCAAAATCAAATGATCGAGGAGCCATACCGATGGGTCGAGGCGATCGGGAACCGCCGGGAATATATCGAACACCAGCTTGCGGCCGGGAGCCCGATTGCGTGCCTGGCATACAAGGACGGGATTTTATTATTTACGCTGAGCCGGGAACGGCAGAAGATTTTTGAGATATACGACCGGATTGCAATGGGGGCAATCGGCCACCCAGGCGATATCGAGCGGTTGCGCATGGCGGCGATCGAAGTTGCCAGCACCGAGGGATTCACGCGGTCGGCGCAGGATGTTTCATTGCGGCGGCTGGCAAATTATTCGCTCAGCCCTGCGTTAAAAACCGCCTTTGAACAGGTGTACGGCGCGCCCTATCTGGCGCGGATGATCTTTGCGGAGCTGGGCAGAGGGGATGACGCAAATCTTTTCGTGCGGCTCGACTATGACGGATCGATTCATACCAACGGGGGCATGCTTTACCGTGGCTTTGAAAATTTCGGCGTGATTTCGGGCACACAGCATTCCACCAGTCAGATGGAGAAATTTTTGAAGGGTCAGGATTTTGCCGATTCGGACCTGAAACATGCATTAAGTGTTGCGCTGGATGCGTGGATCGTGGGCCACCTGACAGCCGGCAGTGATACGCAGGACGAACTCCCGGCACCCGACAAGATCGCGTCACACCGGAGAGAACAACTTGCATCCGCGGTCATAGAAGCAGCTGTGCTGGAGCGCAGCAGCAACCTGCCGATCACCTACCGGGCCCTTGCTGGCGACGATCTGGCATCATTGCAAAAAGCGAAAAATTGAATAATGCCGTGATCCATGCGGTCAAAAGAGGAGGTAACATGAAAAAACTCAGCTTTTTTATTTTTTTAATTTTGCTCGGGGTCGCGAATCTTCGCGCGGATGACCAGATGCGCACCGTGCAGGAGCAATTAAAAAACCAGGGTTTTTATTATGGCCAGGTTGACGGGCAACCCGGCACCGAAACTACGGCGGCCATCCGTCGTTATCAGATCCGCAATGGACTGCAGGTCACCGGGACACTGACCCAGGAAACCCTGGATTCCTTGAATGCTGCAGGCGGGAACAATACCGCGCCCGCGCCTCAGAATACCGCACCGCCTCCGCCACAGCCGGCGCCACTGGACACCCCGCAATCGCAGCCCCCGCCGACTGACCAGAGCATCACTCAAAGCGACCGGGATTTTTTGAACAAACAGAATCACACGACAAACCCCACGCCTCCGCCACCGCCGCCGGTTGATAATTCAACTGTCACACCTGCGTCCCCTCCGCCACCGCCTGAGGAGCCTCCGCCTCCACAGGCGCCCGCGCTAGCTCAGCAGTATGCAGTGCTGTATGCGCGCACCCCATACGCAAGAGCGCCATTGCCGCTGCAACAGGGGACCCTGAAAAATGCCCAATATGTCCTCGCGCGGCAGCAATTTTACAATGGAGCGATTGACGGTATTCCCGGGCCGGGCACGGAGCGAGCCATCACTCTTTTTCAAAGTGCGGCGGGCATAGCCCAGACAGGGCGGCTGGATCTCGACACGCTGGGCGCGCTTCATCTGCTGCCAAACAGCGGCCCGGCCGTTGCGCCGCGCGTGATCATCCAGCCTTTTTATCCGCCGCCCAGATATGAGCCGCCGAGGGTTTACCGCGGCATCTGGGTAAACTAGCGGATTTCAGCGTCCGGTAAAATTGACGCTTTGCAATTCCATCCAGACGCTGCCCACGAAAATCTCGGCGTCGACACGAAGCAAAATCCGGTTCGCGTCGTCGGAGATCCATGCAAATGCGTGTTTGAATTTCTGGTGCGGCGCAAGTTCGAGAGTAGGTGTGATTTTTTGCAGATGGATTTCAATT
>Ga0206843_10140_pt1 | contig 23651 bp, 17 predicted proteins | sample Alteio_BWOrgCont_21_FD_152869 | JGI IMG/M metagenome (GOLD analysis project Ga0206843, IMG submission 152869) | Enriched cells from forest soil in Barre Woods Harvard Forest LTER site, Petersham, Massachusetts, United States -... | ecosystem: Environmental > Terrestrial > Soil > Temperate forest >...
TCTGCAATTTCAAAACAGCAGATCTTATGATGCTGCATGAATGATGCTACAAGGTCTTCCGCCTCGCGCTCCCTGAGGCCATTGCTCACCGGTGTACCTGTGCCGCGCGATATAGAGCTGTCAAGGCTATCCACATCAAACGATACATAAATATCATCGCAGTTAGAGAGGTGCAGGAACGTTTGACGCACTACATTTTCCACGCCTTTTCTGCGTATCTCAGCCACAGGTATCACTTTGATGTTGCCTTTTTTTATGAGCGCGTCTTCTTCTTTTTCAAGATCGCGAAGGGCAATATACACGAGGTCTTCAGCGCCTATTTTCGGAGCTATCTTACCTATATTTTTTAGCTTGTTCCAGTATTCCAGTGTTTGCGGGTCGGGGTTATGTACCTGGTTGTCTGTGTTATCATCGGCCATAGATATAGCCAGCGGCATACCATGCATGTTGCCCGATGGGGTAGTGAATGGCGTATGTATGTCGGCATGTGCATCTATCCAAACCACACCCAGGCGGCGTTTAGGCCGCGCCATCTTCAGGCCGGCAATGGTAGCGCCGGCAGTGCTATGGTCTCCCGCAAGGACTATAGGGAAAAGGCCCGATTTTACGGTATCACAAACGGCCTTAGACACCCTGTCGTACATGGTATATATACCCTGTATACGCTTTGCATAAGGCGATGCTATAGGCTCGTACAGCAGCCTGTTCTCATTTTCTATTATATCGGAAGAGAAGTTCACAAAAAGATTGCTCATAAAATCGAGCGCGGCTATCTTAATAGCATCAATACCAAGGCTGGCGCCACGGGTGCCAGCGCCTATCTCAGATCTTACCTCTATGATCTTTATATTACGCATAAAGGCCAAAGATAATCATTAATGGTTAATGGTTAATTATCAATGGTTAATGTTGATATTCATTACTGTTAAGCTAGAATGGATAACCGATAGATACATTGAATACAATATTATTGGCGCGCCAAGTAGAGTTATAGAAGTCTATCTGGTTGAACACCCATCCGCTATTGGTATGCACGTATGGCTTCCTTACAGGAATGGCAACATCTACACGCAACGTAAGAAACGAGGCAATGTCGAAACGGGTGCCAGCCCCAAAGTCTACCGCTATATCCTGGCTCAGGGTGCTGAGCCTGAATTCACCGCCTGCATAGCTGGTGTCTTTTTGCGCGAGCCATATGTTTCCAGCATCTGCAAAGAATGCGCCATTCATTTTTACCGCACCTGCAAATAATGGCGCGATAGGGAAGCGGTACTCTGCATTATATTCCAGTTTTATATCCCCGGTCCGGTCTATCTGATTTACGTTGTTTATGTTGTTTATGTCGTAAAAGCTACCTGGGCCCAGTGTGCGTATGCGCCAACCGCGAAGGCTGTAGGGCCCGCCTGCAAAATATTGCTTTATATAAGGTAATGTGCTCGACTGACCATAAGGAATACCGACGCCTCCATAAAACCGCATAGCAAGTACAGAGTGGGGGAATGTAAAATAATGCCGTGCATCGAAATCGAATTTTACATACTGGGCATACTGTATTTTGTAAAGATCATTCAGCGCCACGCCCAGCTGGTTTACTACACCCAATGCTGCGCCTGCTTCTTCAAGGCCCAGTTTAAGGTAAGAATAGTTGATGCCGCGTTTTTTAATGATGTTGTCGTAGGTAAATGTTAGGTTTTCCCCTTCTATAAAATTCTGCTTGTAGCTGTTTTTGAGGTATTCATTATTGCTCAGTACATTTTTGAAAGAGTCGGTTTCTATAGGCAGGCGGATAATGTTGATGAACACGGGTGAAAATGCCCATGTGATCGTTTGGGTCTGGTGCCAGCTATAGGTAAAGTTGGCGCTGGTATTTACCAGGGTAAAATAATCTACGCGGTCTATAACATTCTCACCAGCGCCAATAATGGTATGCGGTAAGTTACTGTTATCAAACAACGAGGAAGCAACCGGCGCCAGGAATTTAGGGAAATCAATGCTTGCATTGATACCGTAGTATTTGGTGAGTATGTCGAAGTTCTTTACGAAATCGCTGCCGTTGGTATAGCCAAGCTCCACACCGCCATTTACACCTATTGTCAACAGGTTTGCTCCTTTCAAAAAGTTCTTATCCCTGTAGTTAACGCCCACGGAGTTGCCAAGCGAATAGGTAGATCCGCTCGATATTTCGTAGTTGGTAGAGAAGTCGTGTTTCTTGGTTTGGTTGAGCAAAATGTTACAGTCGAGTGTGTGCTTCTTTAATGGATTTTCCCTGAATCGTAGGTTTATGTATTGGAATATGCCCAGCTCATTCAGCTTTACATGGGTCTTGTCATCATCTTCCTGCGAATAGAGGTTGCCTGGGAATAAATAAATATGCTTGTATAAAACATTAGGGTGCACATATTCATTGTGGTACGAGAAGTCCATGTTGTGGATCGTCTTCTTTATCATCTGGCTGTCCTTCAGGTCAGCAGTATTATTATAGTCGGGGTACACGTGCACACTATTAATAGTATATTTTGTATACGCGGTTGTATCATCGGCCAGGCGTATGATCACGTCAATGTCCAGCGTCGGCTTTTTACTTTTTTTAGGTGTGGAAATAAAATTTACGGCACCCTCAAAAGGGCTTTCAATATTTTTGAACAAGGTTTTGTCAAACGTGTCGATCTTAAACGTTACATTCTCCTGGGTGAATTTGTAATAGCCACTATTGCGCACAGCGCCTGTTATGCGGCTTCTTTCTTCGTCTGTAAGGCTGTAGGTAAATTCTTTGTCTTTTACCAGTGCTGATTCATCACTAACCTTTTGTACTATACGGGCCACATTGCTATCGTCAATATCGTAGTTTACTTTATTGATGGTGTAGTTTTTGCCGGGCTGAACTATATAAGTGGCGTAAGCTTTGTGTTTCTTTATTTTAAAAGTGTCTTTGATCTTCGCATAGAAATATCCCTGGTTAAACAGGTAGTTCTTCATATTCTGCACAGACCGCTGCATCATGGCTGTGTCGATTATCACAGGCCGCTCTACTGATTTTGGTAGTAAGGCATCGGGTGTATTATGCCATTTCTCGTAGTGCTTGTTGTAGAGCGACAGCTTTATGGAAAACATACTGAAAAAGTACGTGTTGGGTTTTTGCACGATAAGCCTGGTGAGGTTATCTTTTATTTCCCCTTTGTTGGTGATCGGCTTATCTGACTTTAGCTCTACTTTATTTTTGCGTAGCAGGTATTGGTGTTCGGTTAAATTTCGTGTACTGTGGCAACCCGACGATATATAAAGCACCGCTGCAAGCAGAATATGAAAAACATTGCACCTCTTATCAAATAGTCCGTTGCTCATGTATCAGGTAACTACAATTAGTATAGTTTTGCAGGCGTATGCTATCGAAAGCGCAAAATAAATACATTCGGTCGTTAACGCAGCAAAAATTCCGCCATGAAAATAACGTATTTATTGCGGAGGGCGGTAAGATAGCCCACGAGTGGCTTTTGTCGGCAGCCCATATACAAATGATAATTGCTACTGAAGACTGGGCTGCACAACATACTTCGCCGATAGCTAAGCACCACGAAGCACAATTATATATTGTCAGTGATAGGGAGCTATCCGCGCTGTCTGCCTTGCAAACGCCTAACCAGGTGATGCTTGTCGTACCCACACCAGAGCGGAAGGAAGTGCCATTAATAAATGAGTGGTACCTGGCGCTCGATGATATACAAGACCCCGGGAATATGGGGACCATCATACGTATTGCAGACTGGTTTGGCATCAATCATGTAATTTGCTCGCCAGGGTGTGCTGATGTTTATAATCCTAAGGTGGTACAAAGCGCCATGGGCGGGCACTTACGTGTGCATTTGTATGAGGCTGAGTTGGCGCCGTTTTTATCTGCAACAACACTCCCAAAGATTGCTGCAACATTAGATGGGGATAATGTATATAGTGTGGAAAGAATGAATGCGGGAGTTTTAATAATAGGTAATGAATCAAAAGGGATATCTGCAGCGGTATCAGCTATGGCCACTAAAAAGGTGATGATACCGCGCAGGGGTGGGGCAGAGTCGCTTAATGCGGGTGTGTCGGCAGGCATATTATGTGCGCTGTTACTTCCGTGTTAAAATTCCCTATTGAAATATGCTACTAACAATAGTGGCATGACTATTGACGTTTAACCAAATTGCATACAACTCTCTTATGAAAAAGTTATTGATCGTTTTATTGATAATTGCAGGGGCCACGATCTCTGAAGCGCAGACAATGCTGCGGGTGCATTTAACAGATAATACAGCGGTGAATGTGGCCGTAGATGGCCGTTATTTTAATAAGCGGGGAACAGGCGTAACAGTTGGAGATCTGCCCCCGGGCCGTCATATGCTGCAGATATATGCTGCAAGTCAAGACCGGCGCGGAAGGACGTTTCAGGAAGTTATTTATGAGGGCAAGGTTAAAACCTACAATGGAATGATCACCCTGTTCACCTACGATCCGGCTAGCGATGGGATTGATGTACAGGAACAGGAAATAAGCGCTTACAGCAGTAATCTGCCACCGGCAGCACAAGGGCAGGGACAATACCAGGATAATGGTAACAATGGCTATGTGAATAATGATAATGGCAACGATGTGCAGCCAAACATATCGCCCGTGGCCCCTGAAAAGTTGGGTACACTTACAGACACTAAAGTAGATGCGCTAAAAACAAACGTGGCTTCAAAAAATACAGATACCGAAAAAATGAAGTTATTAAAAGACGGCCTTAAAGATGAGAAAATGACAACGGCACAGGTAGGCGCTATGATGGATTGGTTTGGTTTCGAAAGCAGTAAGGTTGACTTTGCCGAATGGGCTTATAGCAATACGGTAGATAACGAATACTTCAGTGACCTGGATGCCAAATTTACATATAAGAACTACCAGGACGACCTGGATAAGTTTATTCAAAGTAAGAAATAGGTGGTTCTTATAATGCTGCGATACTGCGGCTGGTAAGCCCAAAATATCTATTGAAGAGCTTGCCGGTACAAATACCTATTGCAGTGCCTATCAATCCACCCACAGTTATATCAAGAGGGTAGTGTACGCCCACATATACCTGGGAGTATGATACCGCCAGTGCCCATAATATAGCCACAGGCCATATCCACTTCACCAATCTACTTAGTGTTACTGCGCTGAATATTCCCAGAGAAAAATGATTTGCGGCGTGCGATGAAGGGAAGCCATACATGCCTCCGCAGGGCACTATAAGGTGTATAAGGTTCGATACCCGGTAATTGTTACAGGGGCGCAACCGCTCAAAATAAGGCTTCATCAAGTGCGCGCTCACCTGGTCGGACAGTATGAAGGATACTAAAAACAGCAGGCACCATATCCATCCCTTTTTTCCAAACTTATAGGGCATAAAGATGAGGAGGAATAAATATAGTGGTGACCAGAACCATGGCTGCCGCAGATAGGGCAGTATCACATCCAGAAAGGCATTGTGCCACTGGGTATTCAGGTAATACCACGCCATAAAATCCCAATGGGTAAGAATGCCCTTTATGCTATGCATACTTCTTTTTAAAGATCATAATAAGGCGTGGAGAGTCAATAGGGTGGTAGGGATTCAACTGGTAATCGCCAAAGGTGCTTACCAGCGACATTTCAGTCGTTTTGAATAATTTGATAAAATCAGCCAGTGAAAAAGCGGCGACACTTTCTGTGTAATGCCTTATTTTTTTATCGGCATCGGCAAAGCTGATGTCCTTAATAATATGGTTGCGTTCCAGTTTGCGCAGTATTGTAAATTTGTAGCTGCCGCGTTGTATGTTCTCTTCTGGCACAAAGTTTGCGAGCACCTGTTCATAGTTAAGATAATCAATAACTAATATGCCATTTTTTTTCAGCGCAGCGGCAAATGATTTTGCAGCAAGTGCATGATCCCTATCGTGCGTGAAGTAGCCGAAGCTGGTAAAAAAATTGAAAGCGTAATCGAAGTAGTTGATATAAAACGGCAAACGCATATCCTGCACAAAAAATTGCAAGTCATCAGTTTCATAAGCTTTTGCAGTTTCTATGCTTTCGTGCGACAGGTCTATGCCTGTTACGTCATACCCGTGCTCTGCCAGCTGTTTTGCAAAACGCCCCTCGCCGCACGCTATATCCAGCATGGCGCTGCCACGTGGAGGCTGCAGGTAGGCCAATAGGTTCTCTACAAATTCCTGCGCTTCCAGCTCATCCCGGTTTTGATATAATATCTTATAAAAGGGGGAGCCAAACCAATTTTTATACCAATCCATTCTGTGTGACGATACTGATTATCACAAAAATACTAATAGTGCGGGGTAATAAGCAGTAATAAATTTCTTTATTGTTGTCATTGCCACCTGTTTCAAAGTAACAGTAACAACAAGTGTAATAAAAAACTTGAAATGAGAATAGCTATTAATTGGAAACCTCGTCTACTTTACAATGCTTGCCGCACATTTTTTGGCAAAATCACTTTGGTAATCCCACCCTTCTTTATTTTTTTCATCCGCGCCACTGCCAATATTGCTCCAAAACTCATTTGATATTTTATGATTACCATAAACATAGTAAAAATGGAATTTAAATAAATGCAGAGCATTTGTACTTATCACAGCTGAATTTTTAGCCAATATTGCAATCTCTTCTAAAAGGGCAAGGTATTTATATTTCTTTTCTGCTGGTATTACTTTCAATTGATTAAGAAATAAAGATGGTTCTCCTTCTGGCGAATTTAACCGTACGTAACTCGCATCACAAATATTAAATATAGAAATAAAATCATCGTTGTTTGAAAAACGCTGGAAGACCGAGATCAAGTTTTGAATGCGGTTGATTTTTTGTTGCCGTATATAAACAATAACGCCTAAAACAGCCGATATTCCGGTACAGGCAACTGAAATTAGTGCGATCCCTTCTGTATTACTAGTCATTCATCGTGCTTTATAACAAAATTACAAAGAAATTGATAGTTCCCCTTTATTCTAAGATAAACGGACAATAATTTCAAATGAATTGTTTCTTCAAAAAAAGTATATTTGCCGCCCAATTTATAATATGAATTTCAGACGGATATTAGTTTTCTATCGCATACCTTTTGCAGTTATTTTAATAGCACTCGGTTTCCTTATTGGGTTCAAAGTAACATGGTGGATTGCCTGGATTCCCTTTTTGGTGGCAATACTCATGGTTGTTGCTTATTTCCTGGTAGGACCTATGACGCTGATACAAGGATATATGGAAAGCGGAGATATGGAAGGCGCCAAAAAATTATTGGCAAAAGTAAAATACCCTAACCTCCTATATAAACCTATACGGTCTTCCTATTATATGCTACAGTCAAACTTTTCCACAATGGGCGACGACCTGGACCTTGCCGAGCAGCAACTGAGGAAAGGACTGGAAGCGGGAACGGAAAAAGAATATGAGGGAACTGCTTACCTGCAACTGGGTGCAATAGCGCAACGAAAGGGTAATAACAAAGAAGCCTACGAAAACCTGCGGAAAGCGGTACAAATAGGCCTGCCGGATAAAGACAACCTGGCAACGGCCTATCTACAGCTATCGAGCATATGCATTCAGAGGCGCGATTTTCGCAATGCCAAGATATACTTCAACAAAGCGAAATCAAGCAAAGCCACAAATGCACAGGTGGTAGAGCAGATCAAAGAGATGTCTAAATACATAGCCAGGATACCTGGTTAATAATTCCAGAACACAGGCTATATTTCATGTTCTGAAATTCGAAGTTAAATATAATTACATGTATATTTTTCGCCCTAACCGGGCAATTTCTTCGACACAATAATGTTTTATAACGCAAGTATTAAAAATTATTATGTAATTTTTTTATGTATTTTACAAGTGTATATTAGCCTGTAATCTGCAATTTTTTAATACATACGCATTTCTTAAAAAAGTTAATGCAATGTTTTACTGTCTAATCTTTTTTTAGTATGTTTACCTGCAATTTAGAAAAATACAAATTCCATGCTTAATAATTTGCTCATGAAAAATTTTTCCTTACTAACCTTCCATTCACATTTCGTCCGTAAGATCACTCGTGCCAAAAACATGAGAATGTTCTTTTTGGCGATGATGCTATGCTCTATCAGCTACTCAGGTTTCGCAACATTTTCCGTAACGCCAGCAACAGGTGGCACCGGCATTTGCCCAGCCTTTGCAGTAGGTGGCGGATCGGCTGCATACACTGCGCTTAGTGACATTACAGTAACCGAGGGCGCAACTTCTGACCTTTCTACCGGTACCGACGTTTTAACGATCACTGCTCCTGCAGGCTGGAGGTTTAATATTGGCGCATTGCCAACACTTACATTTACAAGCGCAGGTGATGTTACCAGTGTATCACTTGCTGGTGGCGTTTTTAGCAGCCCTACTACTTTTACAGTAGACATAAGTACTTCAGGCCTTGCTACTGCAGATCAGATCACTATTTCAGGGTTGCAGGTGCAGGCTACATCAGTATCAGCTGTTCCGGGCAATTTGTTTGCATCACTCGCTGGCGGCCTTTCTGGTATTGTTACCGGGGAATCAGGTACTAATTTCGGCAGCCTTTCATTATTAACAGGTTTTGAGGCTGCTGTTACAATCACAGCATCTCCGGCAGGCCCGGTTTGTACAGGCGCTGGTGTTACTTTCACTCCAAACCCTACAAACGGCGGCGCTGCACCTTCTTACGAGTGGTTTGTGAACAATGTTTTCCTCACTACCGGTAGCACCTTTTCTATCAGCACACTGGTAACAGGGGATGTAGTAAATGCTGTATTGACCTCTTCTTTGCCATGTTCATCATTAACAGGGGCTGTTTCTAATACAATAGCAATGACAGTAGTGCCACTACCTTCAGTACACAATGTAAATGGCGGCGGTAATTATTGTGCAGGCGGCACTGGTGTAACTATAGGATTAGATGGCACAGATTTTGGCGTAAACTATCAATTATTCTTTGGCGCTACACCGGTTGGTGCAACAGTTGCGGGTAATGGCAATCCTATCAATTTTGATCCGCAAACAGGCGCTGGTACCTATACCGTGGTCGCTTCTAATGCATCTGCAACTGGTTGCACTGTTACCATGGCTGGCAGTGCAACAGTGGGTATCACTGCTGCGCCACTTACCTTTACAGTAACCGGCGGCGGTGCCTATTGCCTCGGCGGTTCAGGAGTTGACGTTACCTTAACAGGCTCTGCCCCAGGTGTTAGCTATCAACTTTTAGCAGATGGAGTACCCGTTGGCACTAACGCTCCAGGCACTGGCTCTGCTATCGACTTTGGTTCGCAGATCACCGCGGCTACATATACAGCTATTGCTACCGACGGTTCTTCAGGTTGCTCAGCCACAATGACTGGCAGCGCTATAGTAGCCATCAATCCACTGCCTGCTGTATTCTCAGCTACAGGTGGTGGCAGCTTTTGCACAGGTGGTACAGGAGTTGATGTCACACTGAGTGGTTCAGAAGCAGGTGTCAGCTACCAGTTGTTTGCTGATGGCGCTGCTGTAAGCCCTGCATTAAGTGGTACCGGTGGTACCGTAGACTTTGGTCTGCAAACTACTGCCGGCGCTTATACCGTAGTAGGTACAAACTCAGCTACAGGATGTACTGCTGTAGTGGGCAATACTACTGTTACGGTATCTGGCTTACCTACAGTGTATAATGTATTGGGTGGTGGTGTTTACTGCTCTGGCGCGAGTGGTATTGATGTGTCAATTACAGGATCGGATATAGGTATTAACTACCAGTTGTTCAGGGCTGGCGTTGCTGCTGGTGCAGTAGTTGCCGGTACAGGTAACCCACTTGACTTCGGTATGCAGCTGAGCGCTGGTGATTATACAGTGCAAGCTATAGATGCTACAACAGCATGTACCAGCAATATGACTGGCGATGCGCTAGTTACCGTTAGTTCCCTGCCTGAAGCATTTGGCGTAATAGGCGGCGGCGCCACCTGTGCTGGTGGTTTCGGTATTAATGTTTCACAGGTTGGCTCTGTTATCGGGGTTAACTACCAGTTATATTTAAATGGCGTTTCCGTTGGCGGGCCAATTAGTGGCACCGGTGGTTTCCTCAGCTTTGGCGCTGAGACAGGCGCAGGTACTTATACAGCCATCGGTACAGATGCTACTTCAGGTTGCTCGTCCAACATGGCTGACAGCGCAGTGGTTACACTTATCCCGGCGCCTAACGCATATGCGGTTACGGGTGGCAGTATAGGTTATTGCGTTGGTGGTACAGGAGTTGCGGTTGGACTGGCAAATTCTGATATCGGCGTTAATTACCAGATGTTCGTTGACGGGTCTGCAGTAGGTGGCCTGGTTTCAGGAACCGGCGCTGCTTTAAATTTTGGATTACAAACAACTCCTGGCACCTATACTATAATAGGTACAAATGCAACTACTTTCTGCGATAATAATATGACAGGCAGCGCAATAGTTACTATCAACTCCCTGCCGGTGGCATTCGGTGTTAACGGTGGCGGCACTTATTGTGTTGGCGGCACGGGCTCCGATGTTAGCCTGGCAGCTTCTACAACAGGTGTTAACTATCAGTTGTTCCTTGGCGCTGCAGCATTAGGCTCACCGGTTGCCGGTAATGGCCTTGCTCTAGATTTCGGTAACCAGACTGGTGTAGGTACTTACACAATAGTAGCTACTGATGCTACAACAGGCTGTACATCTAATATGACAGGCACTGCGGTTGTAGACACACTTTCATTACCACACTTATATAATGTAACGGGTGGTGGTAGTTTCTGTACTGGCGGCACAGGGGTTTCTGTTGGCTTAGACGGTTCTGATGCAGGTGTTACTTACCAGCTGTTCGACTTATTTACTGCAACTGGTATTCCTGTTGCGGGTACTGGTTCAACTTTAGACTTTGGCTTACAGGCCGGTTCCGGCTTCTATACTGTTAAAGGAACGAACACAACCAGCGGTTGCATCGCCACAATGAATAGTGGTGTTGCGGTTACGCTTCTTCCTTTACCTACCGTATTTAATGTATTCGGTGGTGGTTCTTATTGTGTAGGCGGTTCAGGTGAAGATGTTCAACTTAATGGTTCTGTGCCAGGTGTGAATTACCAGTTATTTAACGGTACTACGGCTACGGGCGCAGCAGTACCCGGCACTGGCGCAGTTCTTGATTTTAATTTACAAACTGCTGCTGGTACTTATAAAGTTGTGGCTACAGATGCAAGCACTGCTTGTACCAGCAATATGGACGATAGCGCAATAATAACCATCAGCACTGTACCAAACACATTTGCTGTTACTGGCAGCGGCACCATATGCGAAGGCAGTGGCGCAGGAGTAGATATAGGTTTGGCTGGTTCTGAAACAGGCCTTAACTATCAGTTATATGATGGCCCTGCTCCCGTAGGTGCTGCATTAGCAGGTACAGGTGCAGCGCTTGATTTCGGCTTCCAGACAGCTGGTGGCACTTATACAGTAATCGGCACAAATGCAACATCTACCTGCACTGGCAGCATGACTGGCAGCGCGGTGATCACTGTTAATGCTGCACCTACTGAATACCCTGTTATCGGTGGTGGTGCATATTGTGTTGGCGGTATTGGCCTTCATATCGGGCTGCCGTCATCAGACCTTGGTGTTAGCTATATGTTATACGCAAACAATGTACCTACCGGAATTACTTTAACAGGTACAAGTGGCGCGCTCGACTTTGGCTTACAAACAACAAGTGGCACATACACTATATTTGGTACTAACCCAGCTACAGGTTGCACAGGCCCTATGGTAGGCAGTACTATTATTGCTATCAGCCCACTACCTACGGCTTATCCGGTAGCGGGTGGTGGTAATTATTGCTCTGGTAGCGCAGGCGCCGATGTTTCACTTATTTCTTCTGACTTTGGCGTGAACTATCAGTTGTATGTCGATGGTTCCCCGGTTGGCACTGCGATAGCAGGTACCGGCCTTCCAATTGATTTTGGCCCTCAAACTACTCTTGGTACTTATACTGTAGTAGGCGCTAATATTGCCGCACTATGTACAAGCGACATGAGCAACTCTGTTGTTGTAACAAGCTCTCTGCCACCTAATATATATTCAGTTACAGGTGGTGGTAATTCTTGCGTAACCGGTGTAGGTTTCGATGTTAGCCTGCTTGGTTCTGACCTTACTGCTACTTACCAGTTATTTGATGGTACAGTGCCAGTAGGCGGCGCGTTACCTGGCTCAGGTGGCGCTGTAGACTTTGGCCCGCAATCAGTTGCCGGTAGTTATACAGTAGTTGCTACCGATGGTACAAGCGGTTGCACAAGCGCTATGTCAGGCTCTGCTGTTATTGCCGTTGTTGGTTACCCTGTTGTTGATGCGCTGACAGGTACAGCAAGTTTCTGCCAGTTTTCAACAACTGCACTTTCTGATGCTACTGCCGGCGGTACATGGAGCAGCGACAACACTACTGTTGCTACCGTAGTAGGTGGTACTATTTTCGGTGTTGCAGCAGGTACTGCTACCATTTCTTATACAGTGACTAACAGCACTGGCTGCGCTACAGCATCTACACTCGTAGTAACGGTTCTTTCAGCTCCTACCGTTGCTCCTATTTCAGGTTCACCGAGCACTTGTATCGGCGTTATTAATACGCTGACTGATGCTACGCCATCAGGCGTGTGGAGCAGCAGTAATACTGCAGTAGCTACTATCAGCGGTACGGGCGATGTTAACGGGCTTGTAGTTGGCGTTACAACTATTTCTTACACGGTTACTGATCCAAGCGGTTGCTCTGCTACGGCTGCGCTTCCGTTCTCGGTTGGTGTTTCTATACCTGCCAGCGCTATACTTCCCCAGCATACTGCAACTATTTGCCACGGTATTCCTGTTGATCTGAATGTGGCTATCACAGGTGGCATTACAGGATATACGTTCCAGTGGTTCGATAGCGGTATTGCGATTCCTGGTGCTATCCTTGATACCTACGAAACATTTACTCCAGGCCTTTATACGGTAGCTGTAAACAATGGCGGCTGCACTGTATTACTTACTGACACTACCAATGTATTTGCCCCGCCTGCACCGGTTATCTCTTACGATACTCTTGCTGGCCTGCTGTTTACAGCACCATCATTCGTTAGCTACCAGTGGTTTCTGAACGACACCCTGGTAACAGGCGCCACCACAAACAATGTGCCTTACGGAACTCCGGGTTCATACACAGTGCTGGTATCAGACATTAACAGCTGTTTCGATACTTCGGGCATATTTATCATATTGCCTGATACTACTGCACCTTCAGGTGTAGTTACTTATATATCTGGCAGGGATATTAAAATATACCCTAACCCAGCTACATCTGTGCTGCACATAGATGCACCGGTGAAGGTATTGATATCTATTTCAACACCCGATGGAAAAGTGTTGATCGACCGCAGGAAAGCGCTTAGCGTAAACGTTTCCAACCTTGCTGATGGTATGTACATCATCTCGATCTACGACGAAAATAATAACCTGCTCAAGACAGATAAGTTTGTCAAAATGCAGTAACAGCCTTAATTAGTAAGTACATAAAAAAGTCCGCCTTTTCAGGCGGATTTTTTTATGGCTAAATTTTGGTATGAGGGTTTCCAGGCGCACTTCAATCCATATAACAACCCTAATTCTAACAAACCAATTCCCAATTCCTAAAAGAGTTTCTCATTCTCCTTATGCCTGTTCGCATCCCGTATATTCTTCTTCTCAAAATTCTTTTGCAGCGCCTCGGTAAGGTCTACTCCGGTCTGGTTGGCAAGGCACATAAGCACCCATAGCACATCGGCCATTTCGTCGCCCAGTTCCTTATTTTTATCGCTTTCTTTAAATGACTGCTCCCCGTATTTCCGCACCATCAGGCGAGACAGCTCACCCACCTCCTCCATCAATATGCCAAGGTTGGTAAGCTCATTAAAATACCGCACACCCACGGTCTTTATCCATTCATCTACCTGTTGTTGTGCTTCTTTAATAGTTATCTCCACGTGATTTATACATTTGTTATGCTTTACAATTTGTTTCTTTACACAAAATAATAGAACTTCCCCGTTTAATATCAAATAAGTACAAAACAATGCAGGCATACGCTACAGATATAGAAGCCGCTGACGCGCTCAAACAGCAAACAGCCGCTGTTCGCAAAGCAATAGGTAAAGTAATAGTAGGGCAGGACGATGTGGTGGAAAAACTCATATTAGCCATTCTCTGTAATGGCCACAGCCTGCTGGTAGGTGTTCCCGGCCTTGCAAAAACATTGCTGGTAAAGACCATTTCTGATGTGCTGGATCTGTCATTTAAGCGTATCCAGTTTACACCAGACCTTATGCCCAGCGATATTACAGGCGCCGAGATACTTAATGAGCAGCGGCAATTCCAGTTTATCAAAGGCCCTATATTTGCAAATATCATACTTGCGGATGAGATCAACCGTACCCCGCCAAAGACACAGGCCGCACTGCTTGAAGCAATGCAGGAGCGCAGTATAACCACCGGAGGTGTTTTGTACAAGCTGCCTTCGCCATTCTTTGTACTGGCCACCCAAAACCCCATAGAGCAGGAAGGTACATACCCGTTACCAGAAGCCCAGCTCGACCGTTTCATGTTCCAGGTAACGCTCGACTATCCAAGCTTCGCAGAAGAAGTAATGATAGTGCGCAATACCACCGGTGCTAAGGTACCTGAGCTTACTAAAGTGATGAGCGGCGAAGACATACTCTATTTCCAGGATCTCGTAAGGCGTGTACCTGTACCAGATAATGTGCTGGAATATGCAGTAGGCCTCGTGCAAAAAACACGCCCCGGCTCTAAAAATGTAGCTGCTGCAGCTACACAATATATAGCGTACGGTGCAGGCCCCCGTGCATCGCAGTATCTTATATTGGGCGCTAAGTGCCACGCGTTGCTTAATGGCAAATATTCGCCGGATATAGAAGATGTGCGTGCCATGGCAATGCCCGTGCTCCGTCACCGCGTACTGAGAAACTATAAGGCGGAAGCCGAAGGCATAACCCAGGAATCGCTGATAAAGCAACTGCTGTAATAGATAATAACAAAGAGATCTGACAACTTTTTAAAAGTTGTCAGATCTATATCACATACTATTCTTAGGTTTAAACTTTTGACTTAAATGGAAGCCCTCGATCAAAAGGCTGACTTTCTAAAAAATCAGTACACCAAAATACTTGCTGAGCTCGATGTAGACGCGCCGCGCAAATGGGGTAAGATGAACGTGATGCAGATGATAGAGCACATGAGCGATTACGTGCGCATAGCCAACGGTAAAACATTAATGGAGGTGGTAACGCCGGAAGAACGGATTACCTCTATGCAGGCTTTCCTGGATGGCGAAAAGCAAATGCGCGAAAATACCCCCAACCCATTATTACCCGATATTCCGCCACCGGCAAAGCATGCCACAAAACAGGAAGCCATACAGGAACTGCAGAACGAGATAGACCACTTCTTTGCGGTACATGAAAAAGAACCAAACCGTCAAACCCCGAATCCATTCTTTGGCATTCTGAACTTCGACCGGCAGGTGAAATTATTGTACAAGCACAGTATGCACCACCTAAGGCAGTTTGGCGGGGTGGAGTAATTATGCTTCTATTGTTGATGTATTTCTGTCATTTGACTTGAGTCGTCTATCTGCCAATATTTTACGAGAAATATCTTATCAGAGATGTAATGATATATAATCACTTTCGATGTATCTGAATTTGTATGATTCCCGAATACCGAGCAGGAATCTGGAGTGGTATTATTAAATTTATACTTTTCATTATTGATAGAAATGATATCGTAAGACGTATAAGCAAAAGTGAGCGTAGTATCGTTAGCATTGCTGCGCACCTGAGAGTTATTTATAGAAAAATTCTTTACGAAATAATGGTGAAATAGTCTTTTGCCAACGATGTTTTGCGTATAATTGTCATAGGGGTATTTTATAACAGTATTGCCTGGATCTGCTTTCTTGGTGCAGCTATTTATAGTAATAAAACCAAAAGCAAAGAGTGCGATAATACCACCTAGTTTAATCATATTTCATCCCTAATATGTTAATAAGGATTTTCTAACGTATCAGGCTTCATTTATATTGTCTGGGGGTAGCCCTACTTATCGTCATCCGCAAAAAAACAAACAATCTATGAGGGTATAGTTGCAGTTAATAACAAGAAAGGCTACAATGGCAGGAAGTCAGGCCAAATCTTTAACTTGCATTTCTTTTTAGAAGCCCAAAAGTTTTGGCTTTGACTTTTAACTTTTAACTTAAATGCTGACTCAATTAAAGAACTACGCTGAAGGCAAGTGGGTAAATGGTACCAAGGAAGGCGAAACACTGTTTAATGCCGTAACCGGCGCTCCTATGTTTACTGCCAGCAGCGATGGCCTTGACTTTGGCGCTATGATGCAATATGCCCGTAAAGTGGGCGGCCCTGCCCTGCGCAAGCTCACCTTTCATGAGCGTGGCCGTATGCTCAAAGCACTGGCTATGTACCTGCTGGAGCGTAAAGAATACTTTTATACGGTAAGCGCCTATACAGGCGCCACCCGTGGCGATTCGTGGGTGGATATAGAAGGCGGCATAGGCAACCTCTTCGCTAATGCGAGCCTGCGCCGCCAGTTTCCTGATGAGCGCTTTTATGTAGATGGCGATACCGCAAAGCTCTCCAAGAACAACACCTTTATAGGCCAGCACATCATGGTGCCGCGTGAAGGGGTGGTTGTACATATTAATGCCTTCAATTTCCCGGTATGGGGCATGCTGGAAAAGATAGCGGTAAATCTGCTGGCAGGAGTACCGGCAATAGTAAAGCCAGCCACACTTACCTCATACCTGACCGAAGCTGTGTTTGAAGAGATAATTAAGTCTGAGATATTGCCACTGGGTTCGTTACAACTCATCTGCGGCTCAGCAAGGGGTATTCTCGATACTATAGAAACGCAGGACGTAGTTACCTTCACTGGTTCTGCTACCACAGGCCGCATGCTGAAATCGCATCCACGGATATTGTCAGAAGCTGTTTCCTTCAACATGGAAGCCGACTCGCTTAACTGCTGCATATTGGCTCCAGATGTGCACCCAGGCATGGCAGAGTTCGACATCTTTATAAAAGAAGTAGTACGCGAAGTAACTACCAAGGCTGGCCAGAAGTGTACCGCCATCCGCCGCATCATAGTACCTGCCGACAGGGTAGAAGATGTGCAGATAGCACTTGGCAAAAGGCTGCAAAGCAATATAGTAGGCGACCCTGCATTGAAGGAGGTGCGTATGGGGCCGCTGGCTGGCATTTCTCAGCGTAACGAGGTACGCGAAAAAGTACAGCTCCTTTCAAAATCACAAAATATAGTCATCGGCGATATGGAACACTTCGAAGTACTGGGAGCCGATAAAGAAAAGGGTGCATTCCTGCCACCACTCATATTCCTGAATACAGATCCATTTAAGAATACGGATTGCCACAACATAGAGGCTTTTGGGCCGGTGTCTACCATAATCCCTTACAACACCATAGATGATGCCATAGAACTGGCAAGAATGGGCAAAGGATCGCTTGTAGCATCTATAGTAACACAAGACGACGACATAGCTAAAGAACTGGTACTAGGCACAGCCAGCATGCACGGCCGTATACTGGTACTAAATGCCGACTGTGCCAAAGAAAGCACAGGCCATGGCTCACCACTGCCTATGCTGGTACACGGTGGCCCGGGCAGAGCAGGAGGCGGCGAAGAAATGGGCGGCAAGCGCGGAGTGCTGCACTATATGCAGCGCACGGCCATACAAGGCTCTCCCACCACCATCACCCGCATTACTAACCAGTATCACCAGGGTGGTAAGCAGCACGAGACAGATATACATCCCTTTAAGAAACATTTCGAAGATCTGGAAATAGGCGAGACACTCATAACGGCAAAGCACACAGTGACCGACGCCGACATCACCAATTTCGCCAATGTAAGCGGTGACAACTTCTACGCCCATATGGATGCCACATCGCTCGAAGGTACCATCTTTGAGAAGCGTGTGGCCCATGGTTACTACATACTATCGAAAGCGGCAGGCCTGTTTGTAGATGCCAAGAAAGGGCCGGTGCTGCTCAACTACGGTATTGATGAAGCCCGCTTTACAAAGCCCGTATATCCCGGCATGACTATAGGTGTGCGCCTGACCGTAAAAGAAAAGACAGCCCAGGAAAAGCGTACTCCAGAAGACATAGCCAAAGGCATAGTAAGGTGGCTGGTAGACGTGTACGATGAGACCGGCGAAACCGTGGCCATAGCCACCATTCTTACCATGGTAAGAATGAAAAACCAGGATTAATACAGCAGCAATAATATTGAATGAGCCCGGCAATTTTGCCGGGCTCATTTCACTTAAAAAGCGACTAGTCTTTATAGCGCATTATCCCGAAGCATTTTGCGGTCTTTAAAACATAACATGGGAAACTGCGCCTTAGCAAGAGGTTTTTGTCATACTCTTAATCTTTCGGTGCAAATTTCAACACCCTGTTGTTTGCATGGTCGGTAACATACAGGTTGTTGTCCCCATCCATAAATACCGATATGGGGTTGCTGAACTGGTTAGTGGCATTACCCCTGCCGTGGCCCCCCAGTATCTTTTTCCCTTTCATATCGCCGGGAGCGAACATAGTTACGGAGTCTCCAAAATTAGAAGGCACATAGATATTCTCCCATTGGTCTACAAACATACCCATGCCGCCATCGGCGTGAGCTACCAGGGTGCCATTATCTTGCCCAGGCGCCCACTTGGTTATCTCGCCCGTTGCTTTATCTGATGTATAAACGTTCATCTTATCATCTACAAACACACACTGGCGGTCCCTGTTGGTATTCACGTCTTTTAATCCCGGTATCAGTTCACCTTTAGTGGCCCCATAAGGCCATTTCATGATCCGCTTATTGCCTTTGTCTGCTACATATAAATTCTTGTCTTTATCCACGCATATAAATCTTGGGTCATTGAGTTGTTCCGGGTTTGCACCAGCGGTTCCATTGCCGGCCACTACTACATCTTCCAGTTTGCCATGTGGCCATTTGCGTACCGTATTGTAGAAAAAGTCAGTAGCATAGAGATTGCCATCATTATCCAGCCACACACCATGTGGGGCGCTAAGGTATTTTGGGCTCTCCGGGGTATCTATAAACCCTGCCACTACAACGCCCACATGTTCGCCATCGGCCCATTTTACAATACGGTTATTTCCATTGTCGGCCACGTATACATTGTTGTGTTTGTCTACAAATACCTGGAAAGGCTCGTCGAGTTCTTTGAGTGTCGCGCCTTTAGTTCCATTACCGGCAGCAACTTTACCATATTGGTTCCATGCCGTAGGGGCGGCTTTATGTTTTTTGGCATTTGCCACACCGGTAACTAACAAGGCCAGCGCCAATGGCAGAATAATAGACTTCATAAAAATGATTTGCTTAAAAGTATAAAAATAGTTGGTGAATTTAATTTTATCAGCCGGAAAATATAAACTCACCCCTAACCCCTATTGATAATTCCGTTTTTGAAGTAACTTTGAGTTAACATTCATTTTCTAATAATAGCTTGTTATGCGCCACACTGAGGGATATGTAACCCACGAAATAGAACATGGTATTGCCACAATCGAATTCTTTCACCCATCGAGCAACTCACTGCCATCTGCCATACTTACTGATCTTGCCAAGACGATAAACGATATAGGTATAGATGACCGTGTAAAAGTAATAGTGCTGAGAAGCGCTGGTGAACGGGCTTTCTGCGCAGGTGCATCGTTTGATGAGCTGATAGCAATAGCCACAGAGGCTGAGGGTAAGAAGTTCTTTAGCGGGTTTGCCCATGTGATCAATGCTATGCGCAAATGCCACAAGCTGGTAATAGGGCGCATACAGGGCAAGGCTGTAGGCGGCGGGGTAGGGATCATAGCAGCCACCGACTATGCCATAGCAACGGAAGACTCATCGGTAAAGCTGAGCGAGCTGGCTGTGGGTATAGGCCCGTTTGTGGTAGGCCCGGCTGTGGAGCGTAAAATAGGTGTATCAGGCTTTTCTCAGCTGGCGATAGACGCTACCGAATGGCGGTCGGCTGAGTGGGCAAAGCGCCATGGCCTGTACAGCGAGCTGCATAAAACAGTACTTGAAGTAGATGACTCTGTGGCTGCCCTTGCCGAAAGGCTGGCACACAGCAATCCCGCTGCTATGGCCCAGCTAAAAAAGGCTTTCTGGCATGGCACAGACCATTGGGATACTTTGCTCTCAGACCGTGCTGCTATCAGCGGCCACCTGGTGCTTAGTGACTTCACTAGGAAGGCTATTAATAGCTTTAAGGCAAAGACTGCTAAATAGGTTAATTGGTTAAATAGTTGATTGGTTAAATAGGTAAAAGGTTAAATAGTTAAATAGGGATGCGTAAGCCCACCTTCTAGCTATTTGACCTTTTGACATAATAAGCCCTGTTAACCTAATTAACCTTTTAACTATTTAACCTTTTAGTACTGCAACAAACATGCTATCGGCCTTAATGCCGATGCCTTTGATCAGTTGCTGCTGTGTTAGTGTCAATCCCTTTTCTTTAATTATAGAAGCTACTACATCTTCATTTTCCTGCTGAAATACAGAACAGGTAATGTAGATGAGCCTGCCATCTTTCTTTAAGTGGCTGGCTACATTTATAGCTATGCTTTTTTGCAGAGTGGAGAACTTGTCTATGGTGGCCGGGTCAAAGAAGTGCAGCTGCTCGGGGGTGCGCGCCCATGTGCCGGAGCCACTGCAGGGTGCATCGCAAATGATATGGTCGAACTGCTTGGTGCCTAATGCTTTTGTTAGCTGGTCTTTATTGGTTACATCGGTAACGTGTGCTACAGGCAGCTCGTGGCGGTATAGCCGGAAGCGCTGCTGCAGGTTGTGGATAATGCTTTCGCGCTTGTCTGATACCGTTAGCCGTACTCCTGGCTCTATATCCTTTAGTAGTAAAGATTTGCCGCCTGCGCCGGAGCAGCAGTCGTACCACTGCTCATTTTTATGGGGGTTGAAGAACGTGCCTGTTCTTTGGGAAGAAGCGTCTTGTACCACATAAGCATCCTCGGGTAAGAGTGCATCTATTTTAGCGCCATTGGGTAGGGCAAGGCAATTATCTGTTATCTCTGTAAAGGGTATCTGCTGGCTGTTCAGCAGGCTGATGATCTTGCCTTTGTCTTTGCGGATGCGTATAAACAGATCGGGCTGCACCAGCATTGACGATAGCCATTCCTGTTTGGTTATGCCGCCGGATAGTGAAAGGCCAAAAGGGAATAGCTGATTGGCATGGAATGGGGTCGCCTGGTCGCTGAGCCACTTATCCAAAGCAAAATCTTTGAACAATGCGGGGGCACTGAGCCATTGAGTCATTAAGCCATTGAGCCATTCTGCGCCCTCAATACCCCGTGCTGCACGGTACCAACTATATGCCAGGGCGCTGAGTATCTTCCGGTCGCGGCTGCCGAGGATGGGGTGTTGCTTGTAGTAGCCTTTGAGGAAATGCGCCAGGGGCACATCGCCTTGATAAGCATCTATGATAGCCTGTATATGTTGCCCTATATAGCGCATGTGGCTAAATTAGGGGATTGTTTGTTAAGATGGGTTGATTAGTTGACTTGTTGATTAGTTGATTGGTCGTGAGACGGCTCTAAGATAGCATACATATATAATTTTAATTAATTAAAAAACGAAGAACATTGCCTGTCGCGGTTTTGAGGGCTGTTTTTGGGGAGGATTGCGTGTATTTTTGTTAATTGGTTGATATGTTGATTGGTTGATACGTCGCGAGCGTCTGTTTGGATCATAAGGTGTATATTTTTTATAGTAATTAAAAATTTGAAAACCTTTCCTGTAGCGGCTTTGGGGTCGTTTTTTGGGGAGGAGGGACGTATATTTTCGTAGCGCTCTAATGCTCTGTATTTATGTGTGAAATAATATTTATTTGTTGTGATTGTAGCGCAAATGCTGGTTATATATTTGGTGAAATAGCGATTTATTTTTTTTATTAGTGAAAAAACAGAATGCAGTGTGGGCGTGGTTTTGAGGGTTGTTTTTGGGGAGGAGGACGCTATATTTTGTTGATTGGTTGAGAAGTTGATTGGTTGATATGTCGCAAGGCAGTTCTTTGATGCGGCTGATTGCAAATCTTCAGGGGATTTCTCCACTTCGTTTGCTGCGCAGAACTTCGTTGCGAAATGACGGCTTCGATCTGAGCCCTTGCCTGGCGCGGCTTTGAGGTCGTTTTCTGGGGAGGAGGGACGTATATTTTCGTAGCGCCCTGGTGCTCTATAGCTATGTGTAAAATAATGTTTATTTGTTGTGCCTGTAGCGCAAATGCTGGTTGTGTATTTGGTGAAATAGCGATTTATTTTATTCATTACTGAAAAATCAGGATGCAGTGTGGGCGCGGTTTTAAGGGCTGTTTTTGGGGAGGAGGACGCTATATTTCTCGCATGCTCTACTGCTCTAGTATCTGTGAAAATTGTAAGTAATTTACTTATTATGTTACCTGCCTGGATGTATAATGTCTTTTTTGTTTTTTGCATGATGTTGCAAATGGTTTTTTCTGCTACAAATGTAGGTGGTAGTAATGTGAGTGGGCGGTGAGGGATCGTGATTTATGGAAGCGGACGCTTCGGCATGGGAGGACCAAGCGGACGCTTGGTCCAGTGGGTATTCTTTATGTCAGGCCTGACAAATTTCATTATGTTAATCCTTATCTTACCCGCTTGCTTAATTCTATTATTAGGAGGCATATTATTATACCTAAGATTAACCCGGTGCTTAAAAGATAAAGGGCTGTCAAGGAAAGTAAATAATCCAGCTTACCCAATTCAACAAACAATTTTATCGCCTCAATCGCGGCAAGAAATCCCGTCCCAATTGCAAGATAAAGCGTTAAGTCATTCAATCTTTTTGAGTTTGCCACGCTCAAATTATCAACCCTCTCAACCCTTGCAGCCTCAACCTCGATCTTTATTTTCGAAGCGTCATCTTGGATAATTTTAGCTTTATACCCTCCATTTGTTTTAAAAAATCTACCTTTAAAAGTAGCTATGTAAAACCTGTTATTTCTCCCCGCATCTTCTCTTAATTTCACATATCCGTCATCAATTAAATTATCTATTATTTCCAGTAAAATAGTTATTGAAACGGAATAGTTATCTTTATTTAGTAAGTACGTTAAATCCTCTATTTGGGCTCCAGGATTCATTGGGTTATCACATATAACATCCAGTACAGTATCTATTTGCTTTGTTTGAGTAAGCCAATAAAATGCCCCTTTAGCATAAAGTTGAGTATATGTATCTCTTAGATAACTGTGGAATAAAAAGTATTTGCCATAAAATTGTGCTGCATCTGAAAATAATCTAAATTCTATTGAATCTAATTGATGTGTTTCGTAATAATCGCTTGAAAACTTATCATATTCAGTAATAGGGTTAGTAAAACTTCGTTCTTTAGAGAATTTATTTTTATCTACATCTATCGCCTTCATTACCTCCCATATAGCAACCATATTCCATGATTGATAATTCTGAATAAAATCAATCTTTTGTTGGAGGCATGAATAAGCTGCGTAATAGTTTTTAAATAAATCAAATGCT
>Ga0206843_10125_pt2 | contig 23249 bp, 18 predicted proteins | sample Alteio_BWOrgCont_21_FD_152869 | JGI IMG/M metagenome (GOLD analysis project Ga0206843, IMG submission 152869) | Enriched cells from forest soil in Barre Woods Harvard Forest LTER site, Petersham, Massachusetts, United States -... | ecosystem: Environmental > Terrestrial > Soil > Temperate forest >...
AATTGGCTAGGTAAATTTTTCATCGCGCCAGTTTAGCATAAGCCATTTATTTTTAGGATCTTTTGTTTTAAGAACGGGATAAAAAAGTCATTCCGTAGGAAAATTATTTTCACACTTAAAAATGGAATATATTCGGAAATAAAGCAGGGTGGCCCTGAGGCTCCTCTGTATCATTGTGTAAAAGTAAATGTGTATTTTCATGAGGATCAGTATTATTATTTATGGCGTGAGAAGAAGCCGCAAATAAAGAAGTAGCGGCTGAGTTTGCTGTTCCTGCTCCGAGTGGTCGCATTTCATGGTTGGTTTTACGTATTCTTCTTTCTTGTCCTTGCGCTATTTGAGAATCGAATAAATAAAAAATGTTTGCACTACTCGAAGAAGAAGATGCGGTTGCTGCAGGCTCTGTTGCTGCAGGAGAAGGATCTACGGGTAACCCTATAGCGAACCCGCCACCAGGTAGGTCTAAAACCACCGACTCTACTATTAGTGTCCCTTGTTGTAGGTGAATGTTATGCGCTTGATGGCTATTATTATTTATTAATCGAATCGGCACTAAAGGTCGGGATTCTGCTGGAGCAGTTATTCTTGGTACATGAGCATCGGCTGGTTGTGGCGCGTGTCCAATTTGGAAAACAGCCCTTATATTCCTGAGTAATTCCCCTATGGGTAATGAAAATGGGCTAAAATCTTGCCGAGACAATATTGCCTCAAAAACACTACTCACTTTATCTGCCCACCACGCCTGAAAACTCGCTATGGGATGTAACAAACAGTCTAGGGGATGCGTGATCACATGCAGCACAGCAGAAACTACACTCATGACGAGTGCTGCTGTCAAAGCTGTTGCCACAATTGCCAATACGATTATTGAAAGGATAAAGACGTAAACGAAAGTAATAAGCCCAAATACCAGTGCGACCATGGGATGATCGCCCATCCACCGACCTAATTCCAATAAGGTATTGGTCCACTTTTTAGCGAGCACAACCGCCATGGCTGCTAAAAATGCTGCAAAATGACTACTGGGGGTTAATAAAATATAATTAAGTGGTACCTGTAAGGTATATTTTGGTATACTCGCGAAAAATTTTAATGCATCCGTTTGAAAAGCATTCAGCCCCTGTTTCCATTCATTAAATAGCATGATGGGGTGCATGAATAATTGGATAGGATGCGCCAACATATGCAATAACAGTGAACATGCTACGCCACACAACGAAAGAATAGTGAGCACGAGAGAAATTGCGATAGGAATCAATGCTAATATACCTGCAATTGCTGTCACCACCCCCAGGGCTAAGTTATAAAACAGGTTTATGTCACTCTCATCGCTCGCCCTAAAAGCATTCATTAATTTTTCAAACAACGCTTTTGTTTGCGCAAGAATAATGGATGCCGCAGCGCTCAAGTCTATTGCACCGGTAGTGGCCAGCAAGGAAAGAAAAATCAATATTTTGCTCTGCACAAGAGGCTCCTTAATTTAATCATGCATTTTGAAATCGCAAATTTCGCCTCTCCCCCGCTTCAAGCTGAGAAAGATAGACTAGCACTCGGTACGGTATTATTTATTGTTTTAGTCGTGCTCATCGGAATCATTGCTCTAGTCAATTCCCAGTTTGCAATACAGTCTTGGGTACTCGCGATTGGATTTAAAGTCGCAGAGATTGAACGGGCTATACTTTCAGTGTCATCTTTATACTGCACGGTACTATTTACCTGTTGCCAAATAGTATTCAATTTAGCTCTATCTTCCGCATTTTCTAGATTGAATGTTTTTTTCAGTGCAATAAAGGGTTTTATTGTTTCGGCGATTACATCTGTTCCATTGTGGCCCGAGGATTTTTTATTGACTACACCGGTATATAAGAATAAGACATTACTATTATTCTCTTTAGTATTCCCCTCGTTAGTCAAATCGACTTTTCCCTTAAACCATTCTTCAAAACGATTTAATTGCTCCATTTGCGTATGAGCGAGGACCATAGACCCCGCCCAAGCCCCTAAACGATCCCCTTGCTCTATATAGTTCAATACCTCGGCACTTACTTTTGAGTGGTCATCATATAGTTTTTCTAAATGTGCGTATAGTTCTTGATCGCTTGCTTGCTCGGATAAACCCAATTCTGCTTTTAATTGAGGGATCTGATCTAACGCTTCATGCCAGGCATAGAGGCTATCACGAATGGCTAATTCTTTCTGGTGCGTGGGAGACAAGGCGTAGAGTTGCACGACCAGAGGCTGTACCTTTTTGATTTGATCATTTAGTCGTTTGGCGTTTTGTTGTAACTTTAACAGTTGCTCATCATCGTTTTTTCTCACAGCTTCTGACAAATAGCTGCGCGCAGGATTTTTAAAATAGCCTAGTTCTGTTTGTCTGCATTTTTCGAATAGCGCGGCATCATATTTCTCGACAATACGCGCACTCTGTGCCGTGGGGTTGGAGATAGGTTGCAGGGTATCCTCCCCTACCGTGTAAAATCCCAGTGCGGCAATATGATCACGGTATTTTTGTTGTACCAATTGATCTAACGTGTTCAAAAAATTCACCCTCTCTAAACCCATGTGTTTTTTCTGAACTTGATGTTGGATGGTAGTGAGATTACCGATCACATTCAAAGGTTTAAGACTGTTGAGGTAGTGTTCATTTTGTTTAAGCGCGTCGATTTTTGTGCTATCAAAATCCTCGAATTTCAAAAATACTGGAGCGCCTATTTCTTTAAATTTTTTTTCCCAGGTGTATGGAGGATGAGATCCGCGGATGATGGGGGTATTTAATACCCGCTCTAATTCCACTGCAGGCAGATGTGCTTTGATGGCGAATATAAGATGGTTTTTCGCCTCTGCTATCGCCTGTTGGTCTGTTACTTTATGGATCCGTTTTACCGCAGCGAGCAATACATTACGGGCCTCGGTTTGTGCAGTTGTCAGTAAAATCGTCATGGCTGTGGGTACTCACATGATAAGTTGATTATCCAACTATATCATGTTGCTTAGATGAGGTCAATAAGATAACTATTATTATGGGGTGGGGGATGGATCTGACAATTGTATTTAAAAACATTGGGTTATATATTTGAAAGGCAACTTCAGGGATGATCGTATTGTCGAGGTTAAGGAGCAATTACTTTGCGATGGGACTACCGTCATTGAAGCCACCCACTACTTAGATGATTCTAAAAAGTGGGTGTCGAATATCTGGGCCTACATCATCTTTTAATATGTATTCTTTGGGATAAAGGCTGCAACATCTTCTTTTAAGAATCCCATACATTGTTCCATACGTCCATGTGTGTTCATACTCATTTCATATAGTTTAACAAGAGGCATACCTACCGCCTTTCGGCTAATATTACGGTTAGCTAATGAAAGATCGGCATTAGATTTAAAGACTGCCATACCAGATGCATTATATTGTAATGAAATATTTTTCATAAGGTGACGAAGGTTAGTTTCAATAACCAGAGGGTATGATTTACTATATTGCTCATATTTATCCTTCTTTGTTTGAGTATCTGGCGTTAAGGCCTGATATGAAGCATTAATTTTCCCAGCAAATGTTTTGTTGCTGTGGTTATTCATATAAGATTTCATTAGATAGTATAATTGCATTTGCTCTTGGGGGCTAAAACTCTTTTTTCCCTTACTAAACTCTTGGAGCGTCGTTGCTAAACCAATACATTGTTCACTTTTGTCGAAACAAAAGCTTGCAAGATATTCATCACATAATTTTGTTAAAGCATTAGGTGTAATGAGAGTTGTGGCAGTGGCAGTGGCAGTTGCAGTGGCAGTGGCAGTTGCAGTGGCAGTGGCAGTGGCAGTGGCAGTGGCAGTGGCAGTTGCCGTTGATGTTGTGGCTGTTAGTGCTGCGCCAGCTGATGATGCGACAGTTGATGCAATGGCTGTTGGTGCGGTTAGAGAAGTGGCTGCGATACCACCGCTAGCAACAGTGCTAGTGCTAGCAGCTGTGCTAGTGCTAGCAGTTGTGCTAGTGCTAGCAGCTGTGCTAGTGCTAGCAGTTGTGCTAGTGCTAGCTGTACTAGCTACAGTGGTTGCACTGGCACTATTAGATGAAGGGCTTCCAAACAATAAACTAGAAAACATTGAGGAAAGTGAACTTGGTTGCTGCTGTTGTAAGTTTGTGTTGCCTGTGTTGCTAGTAGTAGTACTGGATGCAGTGCTATTGTTATTGTTATTTACATTCGCAGCAGCGTTAGTGCTAGTGGGTGGTATGCCATTGCTGGCTGTGCTGCTTGCGTTGTTATCGCCGCCAACTCCAGCGCCGTCATCAATATTGTCATTTTGTTTATTGCTGTTACTATTGACAACTATTGCGTCGTCAATGGTGCTATTGTTGCTATTGTTGCTATTGACAACTGGTGCAGTGACGCTTGATGTAGAACTTCCGTAGAAACGATTCACTGTATTGTTATATGCCGCAATAGCTTTACTTGGAATAAAAACGGATAAATTCCAGGATGAGCTGGTACTAACGCTGAGGCTATTATTACCGACGGTTACATTAAGTTGTTCTTTCTCTTCTTTCTCTTCTTTGATTTCTATTGGATCAGCGGTATTGTTATTATTATTGCTGCTGTCATTTTTGATAACAATCGCAGCAGAATCAGCATGAGTGGCAGCAGCATTTTGTTGTTCATCTTGTTCATCTTCTTCATCTTCTTCGTCTTCTTCTTGAACGATGTTTATTTTGTCGTCGGCTGTAGTATTGCCATCGTTATCATTTGTGACTATAGCTGTAACGGTTCCTTGCAAATCCTCTTCATCATCTTTTACTGCACTAATGGTCTCATCCTTTTCGGATGAAGAACCAAATGTAGGTAATCGCAAATTGATTTTAAAGCTTGGCATATAATTGGATACAAATCCCATTGAAGGCCATGAGGAATTGGAGCTGGGGCTACTTGCACTGTTTGCGACTTGAGAGTTATTACCCAGGTTAGTATCTTCAGTAAAAGTAGACACATCCACATTGTCAGCAATTAATCCTCTTGAATTAGTACTATTGTTGGTGCTAGCTACTGTAGCCATCCCATGATTCGCAGTCCACGCATAGTTGGTTGCACTGCTGGAATTGCTACTGTTTGTCGTGGTAGTGGTAGTGGCAGTAGGTAGCTGCTGTTCTTTTTTCTCCGGGATGACGGCATCAATAGTATTGTCACCTTCGAGAGCGTCTTCAAAGTGGTCATTGCCATCATCTATGTCATCGCTCGACAGGTTCACTTGTTGTAGCTGAACATTGTGCATTTGTGATGGCTTGTCCACATTATCGTTTGAGGGCAAATTATTTGTGTCCTGAATAGGTTTTGCCTGCACAGCAACATGTTTAACTGTACCTGTTGACTTTGCATCTGCATCATCGTCATCTTCATCTTCATCTTCATCTTCATCTTCATCTTCATCTGAGTCAACATCATTAAATTCATCGTCATCAGCAGGGAATGCTCTTGCTAGAGAAGTAGTTGTATCGGCAGTATCGACATTTAAATTAGCATTGTTGCCATTTTTAATTAAGCCTTCACCTGCGCCTTGTTTTTCTTCTTCCTTTGGCTCAACAACTTGCTTTCCTTCTTTCTTTTCTTCTTTCTTTTCTTCTTTCTTTGGTTCTTCTTCCTTTTCTTCTTCCTTTTCTTCTTTATTTTCTTTTTTATTTTCTTTTTTATTTTCTTTTTTATTTTCTTTTTTATTTTCTTCTTTCTTTGGCTCTTCTTTCTTTGGCTCTTCTTTCTTTGGTTCTTCTTTCTTTGGTTCTTCTTTCTTTAGCTCTTCTTTCTTTGGCTCTTCTTTCTTTGGCTCTTCTTTCTTTGGCTCTTCTTTCTTTAGCTCTTCTTTCTTTAGCTCATCAACTTGATGCTGTTGTGAGTCAGTATTATTTGTGTTATTAGCACTTGAAGTGGCAACATTTGTTGAGCTGGAACTGCTAGCATAATTAATGGAAGCTTGGGAATTATTTGTAACGCTAGACTCTAGCGCCTTATATGCTTTGAAAATTCTCTTGCCAAATTCATTTCCTTCAGTTTCACTCTTTACATTGGCCTGCATGTACGGTTTAATTTTATTGTACAAATCAAGTTCTTCGCCAGGCTGAAGGGATTCTTTATTCTGAAGAGATGTAATGATGGTGTTTGCGGCCGCTTTACTTGCTGAACTTCCGCTAAAATTTTCGAAAATGGTTCCTTTCAAATTTGTTTTATCATCAATATAGTTAATTGCTACTTGTAACAAAACTTTAGGATTTATTTTTACTGCCATACTTGGGGCTACGGGTTTGGTAGGAACAACATTATTGTTATTGTTATTTGGGTTCGTGGTGTTGCTTTCTTGCAAGTGTTGATTTTGGGGTGGCTGAATATCTGATTTATTCAAGGTGTTATTCGAACCCGTTGCGCCAGCATCACCGCCGGTGTTATTGTTAGTATTGGTGTTAGTGTTAGTATTGTTGGTGTTGGCATTTTTGCCATCGACGACATTAACGTTGTCTTTTCCTGCATCAGCGTCTAATTTTTTTTCTTCTTCTTTTTTGGCGTTAGGATCAACTTCTATTATTTTTGATTTATCTTTACTTTCCTCAGAAAATGCCTGTATTTTTGATTTCATGGCATCAGATAAATTAGCTTTAAAATCATAATTCTCAATTGCTTTAATAATAGTTTGTTTATCTTTAGCGGACCGTGTGTCCCAGCTTTTTTCCATTAGTGTGTTTAAAGACGCTGCTAATGCTTCTTTATTGTCAGGTTTATCTTCTAATGCTATTAATTGTATTTGTATATATTTTGCTATTGGACCGTTGATTATTCTTGACTCACTCTGCTCTATTCCTTTGACAATACTTGAGTTGTAATCAACAACTTTATCATACAATGCTTGTTCACGAGAGAAGGTGAAAAATTGATGCATTGCAGTAAGGCTAGCATTATCTTTGAAACCATATTGCACCAATTCCTTATCAAATAGTTCTTGTTTTGTTTCTACTGGATCTTGAGTATTTTTATCCTTTGTACTATTAGCGCTACCATTGTTGTCACTGCCATTAGAATTATTTGAATCAGTCAGCAAAGCTTGTAGTCCGGGGAATTTTTGCTTCAAACTATTGTCTTGATTAATGTATTGAAAAGTACCATTATATATCTTACATACTACAGTTGGATTTATATTGTATAGTGCAACTAAAGCCGCGACCTCTTCTGCTGAACGCTTTTTGTTGTCTGTAATAAGGGCAGTAAAAGGAATGAATCTTGAATTATTTTTTGATTCATTTAGAAATTTTTCAAATCCTTCTGCATTATTTTGATACTTAATGGTTAGCGCCTTTACACTCTCATCGAGCATATCTTTCGTATCTGGTAATTTATTAACTAAAGGACTAAATGCTAAAACAAAGCCCAGGTCAGATGAATTAACCGTTTTTAAAATGTCATTTTGCACCATCTCGTCTTTCGACATCTTGTTAATTAATCTTGGTAACTCCTGGGTGTACAATTTATCTGATTTCTTTAGCAAAGTAACGAGCTCAGCGATTGATAATGTATCTAAAAATGCACCAATAGATTGTAGAAGTCGAGAACTACTCGTTTTATCATCTTTAGAAGGTATTGCCAACTCTAGCGCTTCTCCTTCTAAGTCAAATATTAATGTTTTTAGCGCAGCGTCATCTAAACCTGAGAGGCCTCTATCCAAAATATTAGCCAGAAAAGCATCACCCAAACCATTTTGTTTAGCTACAATTATTAATTGTGATGCAGTGAACTTATGTATTGAGTATTGAATTGTTTTTGCTCGATATTCTTCATTATCAACCCCTTGGTTTTCTTCGTGCTTCACGAAATTATTTATTTTTTCAATTTCTGCTTTTGTTGGGACGAGTAATTTAGGTGCCTGCTTACGCACTTGAGCAAGCTCTTCTTTTAACATATGTTGCGCTAAGAAGTTTTTACCTTCAGGGGTACCTAATTCATACATCAGAGTCTCTTCATCGAGCCGTAAGATGAACTCTTTTATCTTTGCCACTAATGCTGGGTACATTGGATTAGTCTTGATAAGTTCACCGATGAACTTGATATCATTGTCTTTCGCTACTTTCATCAGCACCTGTAAGTCCATGTCACTTACTATGGCTAGAAACGCAGTAAAACCCGTGCTAGTTTTAGCATTTTCGATCAAGTCTTGAATTGTTTGTTTTGTTATCACACCCATAAAATATACCCCTCTTATTCCGTCAATTCTGCAAAGTCTTAGCACTTATTTATCCAAGACCTACATTAAGTATTCATTTAGTTATTATACCTCAATAAGTCTTTTGACCTACTAATAATCTTTCCTATTTGTCCCTTTTCTCAGTGCGATATAGCCCACGCCCAAAAGGTATTTATCATATAAAACAATATGTTATAATTTTTCCATCATAAGCAATAGGTCAGACCTGCATCCTTGAAATCAAAAATATTAATTTTCTTTACCTGTAATCCTCGAATTATTCCTCAACAGAAAGTTGACAGCCGATATATTTGATACCATAATATGGTATTATAATGATACCATTATTTGGAGCGCCACATGCTAAATTTTAATCTTCGCGGCATTCCTCCTGAAACCATGCACATCTTAAAAGAGGAAGCTAAAAAGCAGGATAAAAGTGTCAATTCCATTATTTTGCATCTTATAAACCTAGAGCTGGGATTTGAGCCTAGAAAAACCCCGATTTATCATGATTTAGATTTTTTGGCGGGCACCTGGTCTGAGCTAGATCAAGATGAATTTAAACAACATACTTCTGATTTTGAAGCCATTGATAAGGATTTATGGCAATGAAAGTCGTTTTTTTAGATACCAATGCCTATTCCGCTTTTAAATTAGGCCATGAAGATATTATTGCTGTGATACAACACGTGCAAACTATAGGGCTAAGCCCCATTGTTTTAGGGGAATTGTTAAGTGGCTTTGAGATGGGCAGCAAAATCATTGCCAACCGAAATGAATTAAAACAATTTCTGGCTTCATCTCGGGTTAAAATTTATCCGATTACTTTTGAAACTTCACAATTTTATTGTGAAATTTATGCTTGCCTTAAACGTAAGGGAAAACCTATTCCCACGAATGATTTATGGATAGCTGCACTTGCGATGGAACACGGCAGTCCGTTATGTACCTTTGATAAACATTTCGATAATATCGATGGATTATTAATAGGCAATACTGTAGCCCAATTTTTATAATATATTATTGACGCAAAACATGCTGCCCTCGCCTGCGCAAGGGTAAACTCCGCGCGCCCCAGCCCGCGTCATCCCCGCGCAGGCGGGGATCCATATTCCAGAGGCCCTACTACAAAGAGAAATGGTTATGGTGTACAAATATTCAATAAATTTTTACGTAAGTTTATTGTAAAATGAAACGGGCATTCTGTACGCTACAACTGCTTCTCTTTGTAAGTGGGGTCTCTGGAATATGGGTCCCCGCCTGCGCGGGGATGACGATGGAGAGGATCCTGATTCCGTTAGAAACAAACTTATTGTTCTTCGTATAGTTCACCTAAGGTAACCCCCTACAGCGTCATCCCCGCGCAGGCGGGGACCCATATTCCAGAGACCCCACTTACAAAGAGCAGAAGTCAATACGTACAAATGTCCGTTGCATTTTACGTTAAACCAGGTATCGTACATCCATGCAATCATACGTATACATATTATCAAATAAAAAACATGGAACTCTTTATACTGGAGTCACCAGTAATCTCATCCAAAGGGTCTACCAACATAAATATACGCATGGCTCAAATTTCACCACACAACATGCCGTTCATAAATTAGTTTATTATGAACTATTCGGTGAGATCTGTGATGCTATTCAAAAAGAAAAACAAATAAAACATTGGAACAGACAATGGAAAATAAATCTTATTGAAAAAGATAATCCTGATTGGGTAGATTTATATTTTAGTATTATTTAATAAATTTTTATGTAAGTTGGGTGTTTATACGTACTGACTCCTTATCTTTGTAGTAGGGCCTCTGGAATATGGATCCCCGCCTGCGCGGGGATGACGCCGTAGGAGGGGCACCTTAATTGAGCTATACAAAGAACAATAAGTTTGTTTCTAACGGAATCATGATCCTCCCCAGCGTCATCCCCGCGCAGGCGGGGACCCATATTCCAGAGGCCCCACTTACAAAGAGCATGAGTCCTGGTTATAATGCGGGTGCCGAACTGCTCATAAACTTATCTTATTTTTGGGTCAAAGCGTTCGTTATTTTTTATTTAAGTTCGGTGTTGCCAATAGGCGGGCGTGCGCATTTCCATGAGGCGACTCATAGTCCGGGCGTACTCTTTTTTTAAATCCTGACCTAGATATAGGTCAGGGACTTCTGCGGCGGCGCTTAAAATTAAGGTGATTTTTGCATCGTATAACACATCAATTAAATGCACAAAACGGCGGATGGCGGCGTCATCGCGCGTCTCACATACCGGCATGTCCGTGATAAAAAACGTAGTAAATTGCTGCGCAAGCGCTAAATAATCGGGATAGGCGCGGGGTTTTTGGCACAATTCTTTAAAACTAAACCAGACGATATGATCACCGCAAGCAAGGGTTTGAAATTTTCTACCTAAAACGTCTAGGGTTTTATTCTTTTCATAATCGCCCGCTAAACGATCAAATTCCTGCTGAATATGACGCGCATTTTCTTGCGTCAGCGGCGTGAAAAAAACACCGGCCTCTATTAAAGTTTGGATCCGATAATCTTGACCTTGACCTATGAAAACAACTTCATTCGTGTCTTTAATCAATTGAATCGCGGGTAAAAAATTCTGGCGCTGGACCCCGTTTCGGTATAAATCATCGGGGGCCGTATTAGAGGTCAATACCATAATGACGCCATTTTTGCGCAAGGCTGTAAATAGACGCGCGAGTATCATCGCATCGGCCACATCATCGACCATCATTTCATCTAAACATAACAAACGAGTGGTGCGGGCAAATTCTTGTGCGATTAAAGCCAGAGGATCTGCGTGCCCTTTATGTTGATGTAATTCCCGATGAATATGCTGCATAAAGGCGTGAAAATGAATACGGGTTTTATCTTCTCGCGGCAAATGCGTGAAAAATAAATCCATAAGCAAGGTTTTACCGCGCCCGACCGGGCCATAACAATAAATGCCTCGTGGCACACGCTGCCAGTGGCTGCGTAAGCCTTGATGTTTTATTAACGCCTGATGTAACCGTGTGAAATGGGTTAAGGCCGCGTGTTGCGCCGCATCCAGCGTAATTTTACGCTCTGCTAAAGTAGCTTGATAAATTTTATCAGGCATCCGTATCGAGCTCCTGCCAGCGTATAAAGGCCTCGTCTAACTCCTGTTGCAGGCGGGTTAATTCATCGGTGGTTTTTTTAATGCTGCTGGGGTCTTGTTCATAAAATTCAGGTTGTTGCATTTTTTCATGGTATTGGGCCACTTTTTGTTCTAATTTTTCTATGGTGATTAATACGGCGTTGAGTTCCCGTTTATTCGGTTTATTTGCAACGGGCGCAGGGGATTTTGTTTGTGCAGCTTTCTTCTGTACTTCTGGCTGCTGCACCGGTTTAGATTGCCATAACCAGTCACTGTAACCGCCGACAAAACTGGTCAATTTACCGTCCCCTGAAAAGGCAATGGAGTGGGTTGCAATATTATCGATAAATTCCCGGTCATGGCTGATGATGAGTGCCGTTCCGGTATAGGCTTGCAAGAGCATTTCTAATACTTCTAAAGATTCCACATCTAAATCATTGGTCGGCTCATCAAGGATCAGTAAATTCGCAGGTTTTGAGAAAATTTTTGCTAATAATAAACGGTTACATTCACCGCCGGATAAGCCTTTGGCTTTGCTTCTGGATTTATCGGGGGAAAATAAAAAATCGCCCAAATAACTGATGATGTGTTTGCGACCTTCAAGGCTTTCTATGGTGTCGGATCCTTCCACTACATTTTCAATCAAGGTTTTTTCCGGGTCAATTTGCATGCGGTGTTGATCATAAAACGCAATTTCGTTATGCGCGCTTTGTTTAACTGTGCCGGTAGTGGGCACAAGCTGCCCCATTAATATTTTAATCAGGGTGGTTTTCCCCGCGCCGTTCGGGCCGATTAACGCAATTTTATCGCCTTTTTGTATGGTAATGGAAAAGGGTTTAATGATCGGTTTATTCTCTTCATAGCCAAAACTAATGTTTTCGGCTTGGATAATGACTTTACTTTGAGTGCTGGTGGCATTAATGACAAACGAAGGATTTTTGGATTGCTCGCGGCGTTTGGATCGCTCCACGCGCAAGGCCTCTAAATTACGCACCCGGCCTTCATTACGCGTGCGCCGGGCTTTAACGCCTTGCCTTATCCACGCTTCTTCTTGCGATAGTTTTTTATCAAATAACGCATTGTGACGCTGCTCATCTTCTAGTGCTTTTTCTTTTAATGCCAAATAGGTATTGTAATCATTCGGATAAATGCTTAAATGACCTCTATCCAATTCCACAATCCGAGTCGCTAATTTACGCGTTAACGCGCGATCATGGGTGATAAATAAAATGGTTTTCGGGTAAGTGAGTAAGACTTGCTCTAACCACTGAATGGTGGAAATATCTAAATGATTGGTGGGCTCATCGAGCAGTAATACATCGGGCTCGCGCACCAAGACTTGGGCAATGGCCACTCGCCTGCGCCAGCCGCCGGATAAGCTCGACATTAAGGCGGCAGCCGGTAAATCCAGCTCGCTCATCACCTTTTCTACGCGTTGTTTGAGTTGCCAGCCGTCTTTTTTTTCGATTTGACGTTGCAAATGATCGATGCGGTCCATGCTGGCGCTATTACCGCCATCTAAGGCCATCTTATCGAGTAAGTGATGATATTCATGCAACAGCTGCCCTACTTCGTGTAAACCTTGTGCTACGGCTTCATAGACGGTTTGATCATTGGCCGGCAATAGGGTTTGGGACAGTAAGGCAACATCAATATGGGATTGTTTTTCTATATTGCCGCTGCCGGGTTTAATTTCACCTGCGATGATTTTTAAAAATGTAGATTTGCCTTCGCCATTACGGCCGATAAGCGCGACGCGTTCTTTTGCTTCAATGGATAAATTGACTTTATCGAGCAAGGGAACATGCGTGATGGAATAGGTAAGTTGATTGATCTGTAATACTGACATGGGGGGATTCTCTTATAAAAGCAGAACGGGGTCAAGTTGGCTTGACCCCGTGGGTGGAAAGGGATAGAGGCTATTTATTCTCTTCTTCTTTCTTAGCGTTAGCGGCGGCCAATGCAGCAGCCTGATTCTTCTTAAGCTCATCGGCTTCACCTTGGACTTTTTGTTGAGCCATACCCACACCCTTGCCAGCCAATTTACCTGCAGTACCCATAGCCCCTGCTGCAGCTTGACCTCCTTTTTCAGCTCCGCCTTTAGCAGCGCCGAGCATTTCACGGGCACCTTCTTGTTGCATGCTCTTATCGCCTATCCACATTAAAGTCTTATTGGGTAAGTCGTTAATCAATTCATAGACTTTTGACACGACGGCAATTAAGGTGCCGATATAAGCCATGGTGATCACGATGTAACCGAATAACACATTTTCAATATGTGCGCCATCGACTACAAATAAGTAGAAAGCCGCGTTCAGCAAATCTACGGATACCCAGGTTAAAACCATTGCGGCTAAAAATCCGATGATCATTAAGGAAGGACGCAAGAATAAATTTAAAATCATCATATAAGCCGGTTCCGCACGTCCCCATACTTCTTGTTGGGTTTCTGGGAAAATTAGACCTATGGCAACAAGAGGTGCAGCCACCACGGATTCCACGACCGCCATATACCAACCCGTGACCCCGACGAAGAAAGTCACAAAGGGGATCAGGGGCAATACTACACCTAGCAATACCCCTTGCGCATATAAAAAGCTTGCAATACCAAATATTATCGGGGTAGTAAAGACTACAATCAATAAAAGAGGTATAACGATATTATTTGCAGCCGTGCAAGGTACCCATCCTGTAACATACGAAATAACAAAAATCAGTGCTAATCCAAAGTAAATCATAATCATAGCCACCGCGGTATCCGTTAATTTTTTCCCAAATTTAGCGGCTCTTAATATGGGATCCCGAACCCCACCATTCTCACCCTCAACACCGGTGATTTGGTCCATATAGTAAATCGGTGACATGGAAGCCGTCTTCCCGCTTCCTGTGGCGTCTACCGCCCCCCCTAAGGCTCCGAGTTGTCTAAGATGATTTTTAATGTCTTCTAAATCATTTTTATTGACACCATAATTTTTATTCTCGATGGCATCCTCGCTCCACTCATCGGTATATCCTGGGATGGTGTCATATTTATATTCAGCAGGCCAGCCATCAAAAGTTTTTGCATACCGCTCTGGGGTTGACATGACAAAATCAGGATCGCCCCAAAATTCTTTCGCATTGAGGATAGCGGTGGCATATTTTTCTTCTGAATTTAAACTCGGATCGGTGATCACAGTATTCGGAATGATAATTTTGATAGTCGTCAGTTCATCTTGAAAATGCGATAAGGTCATGTAATAATTACCCGCCATGATCCAGCCATATTTTTTAAGATCTTCTAAATTCTCTCGATACTTACCGCCATGCGCGGTATCTGAGGGGAATAAAATAGCGCTGGCCCCAGCAAGCTGATTAATAAACGTCACGGCAATGGATTGGATCACAGGTAAATGAACGCTCCATTGATCCTCGTCTGATCCTTCTTCACTGGCTAAAAATTCACCGATATCCGCTAAGCCGATAGCCATGGCTTCAAAGGCATTATTATAGGTGGCTAGTATCAAATCATAGTTGGGCAATGTATTGTCTATCAAAGGCATGGCTATTGAGCCACATTCAAATCCAGCATCTGCGGATGAACTTGCCCCGCCCCATAAGTCAGGGTTACCAAAATTAATTTGTAAGTCATCATCGGTACTGTAAATTTCATATTTACCAAATAACTTAGCATCTGGACCTGCATTATGTGCCGCGACACATGCGGTATTTACCAAGATAAATTGTTCCAAGGAAAAGGTATTGTCCAAATTACCTTTATTCATATAGGAACCGGCCTTTTCCTGAGAATTTGAATAAATGGCGCCGCCCGCAATAAAATAATCTAAGGATTTAGACCAAATGCTATCGGCTAAACCGACGCCTTGGATCACCAACCACATGACACAATATTGCGCCATACAATAACCTGTACCGGCTTTCGGGACTAAAAGTGAAATTCCCATCACGGTGCGCAGTGGGATCCAGACCCCATTCCATTTTTCCCCTAAAGGTTTCCCTTGTGCGGCCGTATGTAACGTCCCCACAATGATGGTATAGATACAAATAGTCACACCTATGGTTAAGCAACCGGCATTAAACACCTCAAACACGTGTGAGAATAATTGCATATCAGTGCCGCCGGCCACCAATTGATTACCAAAAATGGCGCCCAAATAGATTAAAGATTTATCTCCTTCGACAGGGGTAAAAAGTGACGGAGCCTCAGCCGCTAACAGGCTACTTGAAGCAAAGGCTGCAAAAATGAGTAATAATAACCGCAACATATTATTTGGACTCCTTCGTGGATGAGTTCAGCCACTCCTGAACAGTACAACCGAGCTTGCGCTGTTTGATCTGGAATAACCAAAAATGACTTTTAAATGCGCAGGTTAATAGCAGCAACATAATAAGTAGGCATAAGCCTGCAGACAACCAGTAGCCCCCTGCAATTAAATAGGCCAAATAAATGGCGACGCCTAAAGCAGCGAGGCCATAAAATAAAATTTGTAGTTTGCATATGCGCGCACGGGATGCGAGATCTGCTTCCGTTAGCTTCATACGCACCATCGCCTGCTCAAAAGTCTCGGGCGGCTCAGTTTCTTGTTTAGGCTTAAATACGCTCACACCGATACGGTGCATATAAGAATAGGTTTTTTTTAGAGCGGGCACATCAGCCCAGCGCGCAAACTTTTGGCCGGTTTTTTTAATACGTCTACCGATAAATCCAAACATAACATTACACTCGCTGCTTAAAAATTAAGGATATAAATAGACTATATAATAAGGCCACGCTGACCCACAACAAAATCAGAGTCAACCAGCTTAATAAAAAAGTGCTTAGGAAAAAATAGGCATATTGGGCCAAAAAGGTATAAAAAATTGCAATAAAGAATAAAAGCACCCCTTGTTGCACCCAAATTTCTTTTAGACGCCGCAGACGCTTACCCAAATGACTAGGCATTAAATCAACTAAGGCCATTTGTAAAGCTTGAGAATAGATAAAACAGAGCAGTATCGGCACGATGCTCAAAAATAACAAGATTTGCGCAAATCCCACTCGATAAATAATATTCTCTAAACTGACCGGTACCCACCGTGTTTCAGGCAAAAACTGAGTAAAGGCATTTAGATCAAAACTACCTAGGGCATTCAGTAACAAAGTCCCCATAAGTATGATGCCTCCCATGACGATAGCAGCTTGCCATACCTTAAAGGTAGTTAAGGTCCGGGCTAAATAACGAGCGAGCACAGGTGCACTGATGATAGCAAAAGCCAAGGTAATGCTGACCCAAGTTTCTCCATAAGAAAGTTCGGCAAAAATATTTTTTACAGGTTTGAGTAATGGCAGCATCCAATCAGTGGGAAAAAGTACGATCATGGCCTGCGCCATGATCAATAGTACTGTCAATAAACCCAGCTGCGCGATTAGAATTCTACCCAGCGATACTGGTTTTTTTACTAAAGCCATATTGCGTTTTTTTACCTTTAATATCAAATAACCACTCAACAACACTAAAGTCGTGACTAGCGCCGTTAATTCTGGGAATACTGGGCGCTGAAAATTAAACCAGGCCATGATCGTGCGCGATAATTCGGTTAGGCCTAATACTAAAAACATTAATAAACAAAGGTTAAATGAAAACATCACTAACGTGTCTACTACTAAACCATATTGTGGATAACGCGTAGTCCAGGGCGTTAATAATTCACTGATTTTACTGCTATGACGCACAGCCATAGCCAGCGCAATAGCCGAAGCAATCACCCAAGTAATTAGGGCTAATTTTAAGGCCCAGATTAATTCGGTATTCAATGCCACTTCAATAAAAAAAGCTTGACCCTGTTCATCGTAGCTCGGACTTTGATATAGCCATAACCCTTGCCCTAAGCCTAGGTAACAAAAAAGCATTATAAAAAATGCCAGAATGATTTTAAAAACCGAAACGGTCTGATGCCGATGTGGCTCAGTCTCATCCAGTACAGGGAATGTGTTTAGTCTATAGCGCAGGGTAATGAATAATAAAATGAATAAAAAAGGTAGCCATAACCAGTGCGCGGACTCATATAATAACCCGGCAGCAAAAATGCAAATCACCACGGGAATACCCAGTCCTAAGATAAAACTCCCTATTAATTCGCCGGGTTTAAAGCTACTGGTTATTTTCACGCTGCATCCTTGCCCCTTATAAGGTAGGGATTTCTGTAGGCGGAGTTGGACTTAATATTGAACTAAAACCACTCATGGTACCGATTTGCGCAGCCATCATCGCTTCCATACGCTGATTGCGCTCAAAATCTTTATAAGAAAGATAGGATTGAAAAGCCATTTGGTTAGCAATTTCACGCAATAAACCGGCTTCGGACATTTGATTCATTTCGTTATACCAATCGGCGGACATGTACCTGCGCTCGACTTCATAGGCTAAAACTTCCATTAAGCTGGCATTGCCGTCTTTACCGATAGGCAAATCTTTAGCAAAACCTTCAAAACGTTGCTTTTCAGCATGGATGGCGAGTAATGAGTTTTGCGCCAAGGTTAAGCTCGGCATTTGTTTATACACTTGCATCACGTGATCCACACCAGCCTGGGTGATATTGGTGTGCGAGCTATCGGTATAAAATTCATCATCTGGTAGTGGTGCTAAAGGCGTAAAATTGGTTAACCGGCGGATGTACATGTAAGCATCCTCTGCCTGCTTGTCATCTTGAAAGGCTAAGCCATTTAATAGCGTGCTCGCTAATAAGTCATCGAGATCTTGATATGGATTCAATAAATTATTTAGATCCACTGTCTCTAGCCGTGCAGTTAAAACCCCGGTGCTATCTGAGTCTGCTTCTGGGGTATGAATATTGTAATTAGCGGTATCCCGCACTAAGGTATCTAACCACGGCTGCATGGATTGTTCAGCGGCTAAAATCCTCGCGCCGACGGCCATGGTTTTATCAATATGCGGCGGTAACATTAAACGCATCACATTTTGAGTTTCGATACTTTTTAATTGGGTGAGTCCCATAAAATTTTTCATGTCTTGAAATAATTCGCGCTGCACTTTTGCATTTTCTTGTTGTTCAGCTTGGAAAAATTGTTTGATTTGATCAGCAATATTGCCTTGTTCAGGGGGCGACTGCTGCGCTGCTAGGGCGTACGGGCTTAGCCCTAAACCGATTAGTATTAAGCCCATTTGAATTTTTTTCGCGATAGTTTTCATGCTCATCACCTACTTTTCTTCTTGGCATTTATACACATAAGTCAAGCCCCACCAATCGTATACGTTTTGGCAAGTTAAGCCTTCTTGATCTTTCTTTTCCATACTTTGCACAAAATCCAATGATGCCGTTTCGGATCTGGCCTGCCATTCGAGCCAGCGCTTTTCCATGTTTTCGCACTCTTGCGCATTATCGAGTGCACACTCTCCAGGCATCCAGCTGTATACTGGGCTCGGCGTCATTTGGGCACTAATATTGCCTTGCAAATGCTCACCTAATGTATTTAAATAGGCTTCTTGGCACTTAATATCATCGGGCGCACAACTTTTGGGCTCCGTCGGGAATTTGATTTCCGGCACCGCAACATTGCCGTAGGCTGGATTTTCACTTTCATAAAAAATCGGGTAATCTTCTGCATGCACAAGCGGCACGCACAATATACTTATGCCAAAGCATAGCGCTAAAACGCGCTTATTCCTAATAGGTATGATGTTTTTCATAATATTTTTTACTTGGGTTTTTATCTGAATTAACCCATTCTAACATTAATAAAATTAAAATAGTCTTAAACCTATGACCATACACCTTTAAAAACAACAGCTTACAACCTATCACCAATGGTTTTCCGGTTTATTTCTCTGCTTTTTCTAAGGCGCTCATCACCAGTTTAAAGCGCTCGCGCGCGAAGATACGTCCTAATAATTGTAGACGTTCAAAGACAAGGTTACGTTTGAGGAAAAACCCGGGGACATCTTCGGGGTTGTTACTTGCAACTTCCGCAAAGACGAGTAATTTAGACGCGCTGCCGGGGAGCAAGCCGTCAATATGCTGCAAAATTCGAAACGCACGGCTGGCTTTAAGGCTAATTAGGATTTGAATGAGTTTTTCTTCATCGGCGAGTTGGTAGTCTTTTAGGTCTTCTAGACTGTCCGCCAGACGCTTTAGGGCTTCTTCATATTCTGGATCTTTATCCAAACACCAGTTTTCTACGCTTTCCATCGACATGATAATCCGAAATAATGCATAGTCATGGCGTTCTTGCCAAAAGGTTTGGACGGCTTGGGGGGTTAGATCGGGCATGATATGTAGGTCTTTTAGTGGAATATCTATTGAGCATATATAAAAGATGGCGAAGGTGCAAATGCGGATCTATTTTAGTGGGGTTATGCGTCAAAGATCGCAAAATCCCCCCGGCCGAAACGGCCGGCCCCCTTTACAAAGGGGGCACGCGCAAGAACGTGCATCAGCGCAAGAGATGAGCTTTGCCCCTTTGTAAAGGGGGCCGGCCGCTCAAGACGGGGGGATTTTTAACCGAACTTAAAACACTGATATGAATGTTAAATAAAAATAATAGGATTTGTAACATTCAATAGCAACAGAAAAACAAAAAGCGCTGTTAGCGCTTTTCGAAAGTAGGTCTAGACGTTATTAACGTAGCGCCGCGACATGAGTTGATTCGGCTTTCAGCTGCAAGGCATGTTCATTAACCACACTGCTAGAAGATGCCAAAATACTCGTCATTTCAACCACATTAGGATAATGACCTTTTCCCTTATTGGCAAAACCACCAAAAATAACGGGGTTTACAGGGGCTGATGAATTAACATCATTTGTAGGTTTAATGCTCATGACAAGTTCTCCTTCTATTACAATTATATAAATAACACAAAAAGCTTAACGCAACATTAAAAGGACTTACGAAAAACCCGGCTATTAGGTATTTTTTTGATCAAGCTTTCGCAAAATCGCCAAAAAACACCCTAACAGCCCCATTTTTCGTAAAATCCAGATTAAAACTCAAGCTTTTCGCTATAATTTTTCCTCTGACTCTTGCGCTTTTTGATTCAATTCCTTGGCTTTCTCTGCAATATCTACGCCAGTAAACTCTTTAAATAACACTTCTGAGCGCTGTAAGGTGTGCGGATGGACGTAATGAACGATATCCGCCTTACGGCGCTCAGCGATGCGACGGGCCACTTCGACATCGTGCGCTTCCCATTCTTTGCGCGCAAGTTGTGTGACTTCGTCTTCATTTTCATGCTCGAGTTCCCAAATCACCCGCTCAGGGATCTCTATGCCGTCTTGATTTAAGCGTGTGGCAATTTCCTCATCACTCAAACCACTTTCCTGGTATTTTTGCAAATGCGGGAATACCAAGACCACAAATTCATTAAAATTAGCTATTTCGCGGATAGTCCGCAGCCGTTCTCTGACTTTATCCACCAAATAATCATCCCAAGGCTTGCGTCCTGGGCTTTTGGCGCGCATGGCGGTCAATGCCTTCGCAATTTGGCCATTGTTATAGCCTTTTTGCTCAAATTCATCTAAGCTGGCGCACAAACTTAAGGCCACATCATTCATGTCGACACGATCTAACACTTTCTGTAGTTGACTTAATACCCAATGGCCACCTTCAGGCGCACTAAACCCTTCATCATTCAAGGTTTGTGCCATCCGGCGTTGTGAGTAGCCTTGCATGCGATAATAAGCAATGATAGGCGATAAAATCAAGGCAAATAACACCGCACTTTCGGTTTTAGGCTTATTAACCTTGGTGATTTCTTGCAAGGCATTAGGATTACCTAACTGCGCCATCGTTCTCGCCAAGCCTTCAGAAATCAAGCGGCTGTGTTTTTCCCGTAAAAAGCGAATATTCTCGACGACCGCAGCCAGCGTCATATTATTGACGCGCGGTTGATCTAGGCAATAAAATTCAATATTGGCATCGAGCAGGGGTTTGGTAAACGATTCAAACCGCGTCAGGTTTTGTAATTGGGGAATGACTAAGGTCGCACCGGTTTGTTTCGCGTGTTGGATCGCTTTTCTAAATTCTTTTAATTCACGGTGTTTGCGATCATGGTGTTCCATGTATTCGCCTATCACCCGTTTTTGATGGCCTTTATAGCGCATTAGCGCTTGTTTTTGCTGTGCGATCGCCGTGCCCATTTCTTGCTGAGCTTGGGGCTCATCGTATTCCCAATAATAAACGACCAGATCTTCTGTCTTGGGTTTTATTGTTGAGTGTGCATTGTCCATAACGGGGTAACCTATCATAAATCTGTTCTTTGGTAATATATTAAAATAGCATAAATTTATCGGAGACAGTTATCGAACTCTTAAAAAAGATGACCTATTGCCGAATTTAAGATAATTCCGGCAAATCGGCGAACTGGCTTAAACATTCTGGATTGGCCAGCGCTTGGATATTTTCTACTTTTTCTCCCATCACGACTTGTTTAACGGCCAATTCCGCTAATTTACCATTAAGCGTTCTGGGTAAATCACGCACTTGAATAATTTTATCCGGTACGTGCCTAGGGCTTGCTTCTTGCCGGATTTTTGCGCCAATTTTATGACGCACGTTATCATCGAGTGTGAACCCTGGCCGCAAAACCACAAATAAAATAATGCGGATATCCTCTTGCCAGGGCTGCCCTATGGCTAAACTCTCTAATACTTCAGGAATTTTCTCCGTGGGACGATAAATCTCCGCAGTGCCGATACGCACGCCACCTGGCTTTAATACCGCATCGGATCGGCCGTAAATAATCAGGCCGCCATGAGTGGTGGTTTGGGCAAAATCTCCGTGCGCCCAGACATTGTCAAATCTCTCAAAATAGCTATGCAAGTAGCGTGCATTATTGGGATCATCCCAAAAATAAATCGGCATCGAGGGAAATGGCGCGGTGCAGACCAGCTCGCCTTTTTCCTGAGTTATCGCTTGACCCTGTTCATTGTATACTGCAACGCTCATGCCTAAACCCAAACATTGCAGCTCACCCGGATAAACCGGCAATATCGGGCAGCCTAAGGCAAAACAAGAAATAATATCCGTGCCGCCAGAGATTGAGGATAAACAAATATCCTTTTTAATGTGCGCATAGACATAATGGTATTCTTCGGCCAGTAAGGGCGATCCGGTCGATAAAATAGTGCGCAATGCGCTTAAATCCTGTTGTGGGCTGGGACGAAATTCGACTTTATCGAGCGCACTTAAGTATTTTGCGCTGGTACCAAACACCGTGACTTTTTCTTTAGCCATCACCTCCCAAAGCCTGGCTGCATCCGGATAAAGCGGCGCGCCTTCATAGAGCAATAGCGTAGCGCCGGTGGCCAAGCTACTTGTCATCCAATGCCACATCATCCAGCCACACGTGGTGTAATAAAATAAAGTATCTTTTGCGGACAAATCGGTATGTAACACCAACTCTTTTAAATGTTGAATTAATGTGCCGCCTGCGCCGTGCACGATGCATTTGGGGACGCCTGTCGTGCCGGAAGAATATAGGATATACAAAGGATGATTAAACGGGACAGGCGTAAAGCTTAGCGTTTGAGCATCGTTATTGAGTAATGCCTGCCAGGTATCCACGTCATTAAGCGTATCGTTTAAAAAAGGTACCCAAATGGTATGCTTTAATTCAGGCAGCTGCGTTTGTACCGCTTTAACGGTTGCGATGCAGGAGATAGTTTTGCCTTTAAACGTGTAACCATCGACTACAAATAGTACTTTGGGGCGCACTTGATTAAAGCGATCACATACCCCTTCTACACCAAAATCAGGCGAGCAGGCCGTCCAAATCGCCCCTAACGCAGTTGTCGCGAGCATAGCGATAATGGTCTCGGGAATATTGGGCAAAATCCCTGCCACGACATCGCCTTGCTTTACCCTTAAATTTTTTAGCCCTGCTGCGCATTGCGCAACTGCTTGATATAATTCCGCA
>Ga0206843_10133_pt1 | contig 23067 bp, 25 predicted proteins | sample Alteio_BWOrgCont_21_FD_152869 | JGI IMG/M metagenome (GOLD analysis project Ga0206843, IMG submission 152869) | Enriched cells from forest soil in Barre Woods Harvard Forest LTER site, Petersham, Massachusetts, United States -... | ecosystem: Environmental > Terrestrial > Soil > Temperate forest >...
GTGTGGCTATTGTAAATGATGTGAGCAGTGGCCGGTTTGACAAAGACATGCTGCAAACTGTGGCTGAATTAAATGTGCCATATATAGCTATGCACATGCAAGGTACACCAAAGACTATGCAGGAAGACCCGCAGTACGATGATGTGGTAAAAGAGGTGTATGGTTATTTAAGGACTGTATGTGAAGACTGTGAGCAGGCAGGTGTGGGAGAGGTGATCGTAGACCCGGGTTTTGGTTTTGGTAAGACCGTGGTGCATAATTTTCAATTGCTCGGCGGAATGAGTAAATTTAAAGAGCTGGGGAAACCTATATTGGCAGGGCTATCGCGGAAATCTATGATCTGCAAGGTGCTGAAGGTGAACCCGCCTCATGCACTTAACGGTACAACGGCACTTAATATGGTAGCGTTGCAACAGGGTGCAAACATACTCAGGGTGCATGATGTGAAAGAAGCTGTGGAGGTGATAAAATTGTATGAGGCGCTGAAGGAACAGAACCAAGCGCTCATGTAACTTTACTGGCTTACGGCCGTCTAATGATTAACTTTTAATATTTTTAACAGCATTCTGCCTTAATTTTGAAGACATGAAACCCCTACACATTGCAACTGTACTGTTTATTGCCCTGCTTAGCTGTGGTGTATTTAATGCCAATGCACAGTTTCAGTCGGTATACATTGGTGTGAATGGGCTTACCTGCTCACAGTGTTCCCGTACTGTGGAGATGAGTATACGTAAGCTGGATTTTGTATCGGACGTGCAAATGAACCTGGAGCATACCGAGGGAAAGATAATTCTGAAAAAGGACAAGAAAGCGGATATGGACAAGGTGGCACAGGCGGTGGTAAATGCCGGTTTTTCGGTAAGGTACCTGCAGGCCGATCTTGCGGTAGATAACAGTATAGCTACAGGTGGCCAATGCTTTAACTATAAGGGTGATCAATACGTGTTTATCCAAACGCCTAAAGACCCGCTGAGGGGTGTGGTACGCCTAAAGTTCCTGGGTAAAAAATACCTGCCTAAAAATGAATTCAAGAAGGTAGAGCCACTTATGGATAGTAAGTGCGGCGCTGCTACGGGCAGGGTGTATCATGTGTCGATATAATGACCTCTCTCCGACCCTCCCCAAAGGGGAGGGAGATGTTACGTGTGTGTTCGTTTATGTTTAATAAGCTTTGACAACTTTTAAAAAGTTGTCAAAGCTGTGTTCGGAAATTTTCAAGGCTGCGTTTTAATATATACCGAGCGCTCTGCCGGTACTGCTGTATTATTAGATACGAATACCAGTATTTTTACTTGCAGGGTGGTGGCTGTAGGGTAGTCGTCGACCCATGAGCTGGAGAAGTTGAAGTGGTCTGTATGTGTGTCCTGGTCAGCTTCGAATAGGGTGCTATCTGTTGCTGAGTCTATGATTTGCAGGCCTATCCCAGCTATTTCGCCTATGTAAGCTACGTTTGTATTAATATTTATAGTGTCTCCCTGGTGATATGTTTGCCCTTGTGTGGGGGATATGAATGCTACGGTGACTTTTGAGAGGTCTACCGGGGTATTGTCTTTTTTCTGGCAAGACAATACGCAGGCACCCAATGCAAAAGCCACAAGGCTTTTGATATACTTATTCATGAGTGTGGTGGTTTAGAAAAGAAAAAATAAACTTGTTTCCAGGCGAGGCTGTACGGTCACGTCGCCATTGGCATAATGCTGCGATACAGGTATGCTGTACATTACTTTGGCGCCATAGCGCTTTATGTAAGCCTGTACGCCCGCAGTAGCAAAAACTATGTTGCCGCCGCTGCTTTCGTTCAGCCATTTATGCTCATAGTTATCGTAGTCGTGCAGGGTATATTCATACCGTACACCTGCCTGTGGCAGCAACGATACATTGTTTTTCTGCCACCAGTAGAAAGCGAGCAGTCCGGTATTGAGCCTGTTGCCGTATTTATAGTCTACTTTATTGGCAGTGGTCATTGTATAAGAGGCATCTGCATTAAGGCCTACTTTTTGATACCTGATGGTGTAGTTGGCATTAACTATGAAATCCCAGGAGCCTGTGCCAGCCTGCACGTTGGGCAGGCCCTGCTCGTCGAGTGTGGTAACTCCGGTATACTTACCTGTTGGCAATTTTACGCCACCGCCGGCCAGCAATGTTTGTTTCCATACTGCTGTGTCTGCATCGCGCCTGAAGACAACTATATTGCCAAGTACTGAGGCATCGCCTATGCCATTTGTTTTGATGGCGGTGCCACCATCAGCGCCTGTATTCATGTGGTAAGGTAAGAAGCCAAACAGCTGCACCTTGTTGCCTATGTAATACCGGCCCCATACCTGGTAAGTGCTGTTGAATTCATAAGCGCTCTCATTGTCGCTAGGGTCCATGAGCGACGGTTGTTTGGCGGTGAAGCTGGTGTACTGGTATTGCACACCGATGAACTGTTTGTAAAACTCGGGCAGTATGCCCAGGTACTGGCTGCTGGCAGAGCAACCGCATAGCTCGCAAGCCCTGGCATTATAGCCGAGCCCTGCTATAAAAGCAGTGATCAATATAAGGAATTTCATGTGTTTAGTGTTTTGAATAAATGTGTTGAAAAGCACAGCCATTGCTATGGCAGCACACAATTATTTATGAAATAATAAATATCCCACTATTGCTGGCGGGTAAAGTAATTTCGATGCAAAACACTAAGCGGAAGGGGGGTGGAAAACTGAGGGGGAGAAAGAAGCAGTCCTGAGATCATTGCGGTTAAAAAAACGATCGGTGATGCCAGCAAATATATGGTTGGGCAACTCGTATTTATTGTTGCTGTAAAAGAGGGTGAACTGCGTTTCTTTCTGGTTTTTCGGCGATGGGGCCTGGTTATTGCCTTCCTTTGCCAGCTTCTTTTTCAGGCAGCATTTACCATCACAGTGCATCATGGGTTTATCCCGGTTCTCGCAAAGATTTTTAGCGATGTACTCTTTCTGTGCGTAATACTCAGCCACTATCACCACCTGGCTAAAGGTCTGCAGCAAGATGCCTATGCAGGCTACTATGGCGATAAACTTTTTCAGAGCAGGTTTTGGGCTATTAATTCAGCCAAGTAAAATTACATTAAAACCACATTATTGCCTAATTTTACTATCTGTGCTGCCTCTTATGCAAAAGATACTTTTTCTTTTACTCTTCATTGCTTCATCGCTTTGTTCACCAGCACAGGAATTATACAATCTTACACAGCCGGCCAGCACTATTCCCAAGGGAGCTTTGGGTGTCAGATTATTTGATGAGAGCTATAGTGAATCGGGGCTTGTACGTAAGATATCTGTGCTGAAGATGATGTATGGTATTACCCCTAAGCTGAGTATTATTTTGTCGGGCGTAGCGGCGGATTATCATTCACTCAACCTGCCATACGACTTTATCTCACACAACCATTCCGGTGGCGCGGCAGCATCGGCTAGTACACCTGCTGCTGTGCCAAATCCTTATATTTTTAATGGGGTGGATGTGTATGCACAATACCGTTTTTTCTCATCAGACGGACAGAACAGCCACTTCAGGATGGCGGCTTATGCCGAAGTCTCTAAAACGCGGATAGCATCCCATCTTGCTGAGGTGGAGCTACTTACGCATAATTCTGGGTTTGGCGCAGGGGTTATTACTACTTATTTAAAATCTCACTTTGCTGCCACAGCTACCGTAGGGTATATTATACCTGAGCAATATAAAGGGGACGCCATAGATATTTACGGCGGTACCTGGCCTACTACTATTGTTTATGGCAATGCAGTTAATTATAGCCTTGCTTTTGGCTACCTGTTGCTGCCGCAGCATTATAAAAGTTATAAACAGTCTAACCTGAACATTTACCTTGAGTTCCTGGGTAAATCATACAATGCTGCCGATATTACCCAGCAGGATGGAGTAGTTACTGACCATATATCTAATAATATAGCCATCCTCAAGGCTGGCAATTATATAGATGTTAACCCCGGACTGCAGTATATTATCCGCTCTACCACGCGTATAGATATTTCTATGGGCTTCCCGTTGATCAACAAGTCTTATATTCATGAGTACCCTTTATACTACATAGGGGTGCAGCGGTACTTCTTTTTTAATAAGCGCAATAAGGAGAAAAAAGATTAATTTTGATATGATGAGATCTGTTGTGTTTTATATACTTATTAGTGGTCTGCTATTGGCTGCAAGCTGTAAGCCGAAGCATAACGACGTGATAGTGCCTGGTGGAGGCAAAGGTGGTAATGCGACTATAATAGCGAGGGTAGCACATGTAACCCTGGTAGATACGGCCATAATATATATAAAGTATGGCGCCACTAATGCTCCTTCCGATGGGGTGTATGATGATTCTGCAAGAGTGGCGGCCAACCACCAGGTTATTTTTTCAGGGCTTACTACCGGCAATTATTATTTTTTTGGAGAAGGTATACACTATCCTTACGTGCCGCCTACGGTAGAAGGGGGAAGGGGATGGACCATACAGCATAGCAGCGATATAGATACCGTGACCATAAATACTACCACACAGGATTTTACGTATCCCTCATGGGCGCTATAAATGCCGGCGCTTTATCTCTTTATTTATTAGTGACAGCTCGCGGCCTGTTTGCCCTGCAACAGAGGTATTCTCCTGTGCCCGGCGCATGAGGTAGGGAAGCACATCTTTTACCGGGCCGTAAGGCAGGTACTTAGCTACATGGTAATGCTCATGCGCAAGGTTGAAAGAGATGTTGTCGCTCATGCCGTAGAGCTGTGAGAAAAACACCTTATCAGTATTAGCGGGTATGTTATGATCGGTCATGTATTTTGCTACTTTCAGGCAGCTTGCCTCATTGTGTGTGCCTACAAACAAGGCGAGCCCATCCAGGCGCTGCAGGCAAAAGAGGGCGGCCTCGTCATAGTCTTTATCTGTAGCTTGTTTGTTGGGTTGTATCGGGGAGGTATAGCCCTTTTCTGCAGCGCGCGCACGTTCTTTTTCCATATAGGCTCCGCGTACTAGTTTTGCACCTAGCAAGTAGCCTCTTGAAGTGGCCACCTCGTATGACTTTTTCAAAAATTCAAAGCGATCGTGGCAGTAAAGCTGGAAGGTATTATATACTACTACTTTCTGTTTATTATACCGTTCCATCATGGTATTGGTGAGTTCATCTACCGGTATTTGTATCCAGCTTTCTTCAGCGTCTACCAATACCATTATATTGTCGTCTGCAGCAGCCTTGCATATCTGGTCTATGCGGTTGCGCACTCTTTTCCATGCAGCAGTTTCGCTTTCTGTCAGTGTTTCTCCGGCATGTATCTTTTCCAGCAGTGCAAAGTGGGCAAAGCCGGTGATCTTTATACTGATGAACGGGATATTTTTACTGGCGGCGGCGTAGTGTATCGCCTTTATAAATTCTGGCACTGCTTTGTCAAAGTCTTCTTCGCTTTCCTTACCCTCTACGCCGTAGTCGAGAATGGTGCCAATGCCATACTTGCCCAGCATAGCTGCGGTTTGGCCGGCCTCATCCATAGTTTCACCGCCACAAAACTGATCGAACAAAGTGTGCTTTATGATGCCCTTTACAGGTAGGTTCAGGTTTATAGCCAGCTTTGTCATCTTCATCCCTATTTTGGTAAGGGTGGGGGAACCCATGGAAGAAAACAGGAACCGTGCGCGCTTTAATTCTTTATTACTGCGGTATTCAAAAGCTATTTGTGTATTCTCAAACTCAGGAAGCATAAATATAATAAAGCTGCAAAGGTAAACTTATGCGTTATAATTTAGCTGGGGAAGGCGTGGAAAAGTGGAAATTAATCAGAAGTTCAATACTGCATGTCAGAAATGCCATTTATGATATGGTGGGGTGAAACCCGCTTTTTTAAGGGAGTATGAAAAGAAATATCCCCCTTTCTTATGTTTATTTGGCACCATTGTTGAGGTTAATAGCTTTATAAAGCTAAATACTATGAAAAGCCTAGTAAACTTTCTGCCGGCATTACACAATCTTCCTCCGTAAAATTAACATGGTGTAAATTATCTGCTTACTTTTTGAAGTTTAACAGCCTTTTATAGCGGATACGCGAGGATAGAAAAAAAAGTACTGATTTTTTTTTCTTAGTCAATAATACCAATTATCTTTATCACTTAATATTTAATTAAAAAGACACAAAAAAATAATTATGAAAAAATCACTTTTACTCTTGGTTGCGGGTGCCATAACTATGTCGGCAGGCGCACAGAATGCCAGGTTTGTCTCTGCAGGTAGTGGCTCAACGAGCCAGGTTACCCCAAAGACAGGGGTTATATCTACTCCTTCCGGCCACAATTTTGCCAGGGCTCATTCTGCAGCAAGAACTACCAGTACTTGTACTATTTCTGAAGATTTTCACTCAGGTACTTATGCTACAATGCCTACAGGATGGACGGCTGTAGCAACTTCAGGGCCTGGAACATGGCATTGGGCAAATACAGCATCAGGCGGTGCTGCAGGTGGGGCGCCAATTCTTCCCGCATTAGCTTCTTCCACTGCATCAAATGGCTGGATGATATTTAACTCAGACTCATTGGCGGGCGGGCCAACAGGAACGCTTACACCAGCGGGCTACCTGCAATCTCCTTCTTACAACTGTTCTGGTTTAGCTACAGTGCGTCTTTCATTCCAAGAAGTATTTGCTAAATTCCGTGATTCTACACGCGTATGGGTTAGTAGCAACGCCGGCAGCACATGGACAGTATATCCTATACCTGTTAATGATGATCTTAGCGACAACGATGGTACTTTAAATCCACAGACAGTACATATAGATATTAGCGCTGCAGCGGCTTTAAAACCAGCTGTTCTTATCCGTTTTGTATATGCGTGTGAGAATCCGGGTGGCGGCTATTCATGGTCGATTGACGATATTTGCCTTGGCCCTAAAGACCCTCATGATGTAGGTATTGAAAAATCATGGGTATTTGAGCCGCATTGTACTTCCAGTACAGGCGCTTACGATGGTTCTATATTCTCAACACCACTTGCATTTGTAGATAGCATTTACCCGATAACCAGGTTAACTAACTACGGTTCAAGCGATGAAGCTACCGTTGCTCTTTCTTCAAAAATCTACAAAAGCGGATCAACTACTTTTGCTTACACAAGCTCAATCTCGTACACAGATCTCGTACAGAACTCTATAGATTCTTTCGTGGATTATGACGGATTCCTGCCTGCATCTACAGGCACTTACTTCGTTGCTAACAATGCAACTGTTGCAGGTGATGCTGATGCAAGCAATGATAACGATACTACTGCTTTTGCAGTTACAGATACAACTTTCCAGGACAACATTGGAAATATTGAGTTTACCAGTGGGTACTTTGTGTATGAAATGGCAGGTAATAAGGCATTCTATACCGGCTCACGGTTTGATGTTCCATGTGGTGCAACTCCAGATACTGTATCAGGTTTTGGTGTCATGTTTTCAAGCGCTAGTGTTGCAGGCCCAGGTACTGTGACTGTTCAGTTATATTCTACTGACAAAGCCAGCGCTGCCTGGACATATCTTGGTTCATCTGTTGCAAAAGCGCCTACTGCAAGCCTTTTCAGCACTAGTACTACCGCCCGCTATGCCGATTTCCGTATAGATCAGACAAACGGTGTTGCTCCATTCATTTTAACTCCAGGTAACAGCTATGCTGCTGTTATTCAGACTAACGGTTTGACCAAGGATCTTGTGGTTGCTTTTTCAAACCCACCAAATGCTACAGGTTATGCACCTGGTTATTTTGGCCAGGCAGGCCAGTCTAGCAATGATGGCGGACAAACATTCGGTACTACTGTTCAAACCGGGCAGAGCGATTTTGTACCTGCGTTGCGTATGTATACAGGCCCTATAACCCTTTGGCCTAGTGCAGTGACCAATATAAATGTTGAAAACAACATTGGCGAAGCTTTCCCTAACCCATCAAATACAAACTTTACTGTTCCGTTCACTATGGGCCGGGATGGCAAGGTTACTGTAACATTAACAGATATTACTGGCCAGACAGTGAATACACAAGTTGTTAATGCAATAGGTGGCCAAGCGGCAAAAGCAGAATTTAATACTGCAAATCTTGCAGCTGGAGTATATATGTATACTGTTCAGGCAAACGGACAGCGTACTACCAGCCGTGTAGTTGTAGCTCACTAATTTTAATTGATTTTCTTAAAAAAGGGTAACGATTTTCGTTACCCTTTTTTCTTTTTGGAAACAATATTCTATTATTGCACACGTTTGGCCCGATTTTGGCGGGTATAAAAAATGAAAATAAAGGAATGGCAAAACATTTGTTGATAGTGGAGTCGCCTGCAAAGGCAAAGACCATAGAGAAGATTTTGGGGAGTGATTTCGAAGTAAAGTCGTGTTATGGGCATATACGTGACCTGGAGAAGGAAGACATGGGGATAGACCTTAAAAACGGCTATAAACCAACTTATAAAATCTCAGACGATAAGCAAAAGGTAGTTAAGGAGTTAAGGTCGCTTGCAAAAAAATCGGATGACGTGTGGCTGGCAACGGATGAGGACCGTGAGGGTGAAGCCATATCATGGCATTTGTGCGAAGTATTGGACCTGGACCCGTATACCACCAAGCGTATCGTGTTTCATGAAATTACAAAACCAGCTATCCAGCGTGCCGTGCAGAATCCGCGGTTTGTGAATATGGACCTGGTGAATGCCCAGCAAGCAAGGCGTATACTGGACCGTATTGTGGGCTTTGAGCTGTCGCCGGTACTGTGGCGCAAAATGAGCATGCGCAATAACCTGTCGGCAGGCAGGGTACAATCGGTAGCGGTAAGGCTTATAGTAGAGCGTGAGCGCGATATAAACCGTTTCAATGTGGTGAGCAGCTTTAAGGTAGATGCGTTCTTCAGCGCTGAAGACCTGAATAAAAAGAAAGTAACCTTTAAGGCAGAAGGTCCTGATAAGCTAAATGATGCAGCAGGCGCTGAAAGCTACCTGGAGCGGTGTATAGGATCTACCTATACTGTGAAAGATGTGCAGGTGAAGCCCGGCAAAAAATCGCCATCGGCTCCGTTTACTACCTCTACGCTACAGCAGGAGGCCAGCCGGAAACTAGGCTACTCGGTATCAAAAACCATGCTGATAGCACAGAAATTATATGAGAACGGGCATATAACCTATATGCGTACCGATTCTGTAAATCTTTCTGAAACTGCTATAGATGGCATACGGGATGCGATAAATAACCAATACGGGAATAAATATCACCAGCATAGGGTATATAAAACAAAGAACGAGTCGGCACAGGAAGCGCACGAAGCCATCAGGCCGACAGATATGAACGTGCCCTCAGCCGGAGATGCAGATACTACTCGTCTTTACGATCTGATATGGAAGCGAACGATGGCTTGCCAGATGGCAGATGCAATACTGGAGCGTACCATAGCAAAGATCACCGTATCTAAACAACCGGACCCGCTGACTGCGACTGGTGAAGTAATGCGGTTCGATGGCTTTTTGAAAGTATACAGCGAAGGAAATGATGATGAGGATGGCGAAGAAGAAGCAGAAGGGTTGTTGCCGCCACTGGTAGCCGGCCAGGTGCTGGATATGCAGCGTATGGTAGCCACAGAGCGCTTTACAAGGCCTGCCCCAAGATATACAGAGGCATCGCTGGTGAAGAAACTGGAAGAGCTGGGCATAGGGCGTCCGTCTACTTACGCGCCTACTATCAGCACAGTGCAGGCAAGGGGCTATGTGGAGAAAAGAGAAAAAGAAGGCGTAAAACGCTCATTCCAGATACTTACACTGCAGCAGGATAAAATAGCAAAAGAAACGAGCAGCGAAAATGTAGGCGCGGAAAAGAATAAACTATTCCCTACCGACCTTGGGATGGTGGTTACAGATTTTCTGAGGGAGCACTTCGGGAAAGTAATGGACTATGATTTTACGGCGAAGATAGAAGCGGAATTTGATGAGATAGCAGAAGGCAGGCAACTGTGGAGTAAGATGCTTGATGACTTTTATAAGCCATTTCACGAGATCGTAGAGCATACCATAGAAAATGCAGGCAGGGCAAAAGGTGAGCGTGAACTGGGTGCAGACCCCATAAGCGGAAAGCCGGTAACGGCACGCCTGGGCCGCTTTGGGCCAATGGTGCAGATAGGTGTGGCAGAGGGTGAGGAAAAACCGAAGTTTGCAAAGCTGCGTACCAATCAAAGTATAGAGACCATAACGCTGGAAGAAGCATTGGAACTCTTCAGGCTGCCTAGAAACCTGGGCCAGTTTGAGAATGAAGATGTGGTGGTGAACATAGGCCGTTTTGGCCCTTATGCCCAGCACGCGGCGCAGTTTTATTCGCTGAAAAAAGAGATGGACCCTTATACCGTAGCGCTTGAAGAAGTGGCGCCACTTATAGAAGACAAAAGGAAAGCCAAGGCGGAAAGCGAAATAAAGGTATTTGAAAAAGAAAAGATAAGGATACTGAAAGGGCCTTATGGCGCATATATAAAACAAGGACTGCGCAACTACAAAATACCAAAAGAAAAAGCAGAAAAACCTGCTGATCTTACTATAGAAGAGGTGAAGGCGATTATAGAAGACGTGAAAGCCAACCCTCCTAAAAAAACAGCACGGCGAAAGGCAAAGTAATGCGGATGTAACTTTTCACAATTGTGGATTATATTTTGATGCCGGATTTATTTTTTTGTTTATTTTACGTGTAATAGAATAGCTGGATGTTGCGGTTTTTTAAAAGGCAGGTTCAGCTATTCTAATATTGCCGAACTATGCAGTCAAACAAAGAAATTACAGCCCTTCTGCGCCTGATAGACGATCCGGATAACGAAGTATATGATACGGTGGCCTCAAAGCTGCTGCATTATGGAAAGGAGATAATACCTAACCTGGAGCAGCTATGGGAGGTGACAGAAGATGAAGAGGTACAGGAGCGTATAGAGTTGCTGATACACCGCGTGCATTTTCACGACCTGCAACAGGAGTTTTTAGAGTGGAGCCAGGCAAAACGGCCTGAGTTGCTGCGCGGCGCTATACTTGTGGCCCGGTTTCAATTCCCCGACCTGAATATACCGGCAATACTTACCCAGTTCGACCAGATGCGCCGTAATATATGGCTGGAACTGAATAACTACATGACACCGCTGGAGCAGGCCAACGTGTTTAACAGCATATTGTATAACTATTACAAGCTGCACGGGCATGAGCTTACTGAGCGCGAGCCTAAATACTTCTTCATCAACCAGGTGCTGGAAAGCAAGCAGGGAAATGCTTACACCATTGGTATCCTGTACCTGGCGCTATGCGAACTGCTTGACATTCCCATTTTTGCAGTAGACGTGCCGCGACAATTTATCTTCGCGTATATAGATACATTGCACAGCTTTTTCAGCCAGAACCCGGATGGTATACAGCAGATACAATTTTACATAGATCCTATAAGTGGTGTAGTGTATACACAAACAGATGTAGATACTTACCTGCGCAAGATCAATGCCCACGAACGGGAAATGTATTTTACCCCGATGCTCACCAGGCGCATCATCTACAAAATGATGGAAGAACTGGCGCTGTGTTTCCGCTACCGCAGGGAAGACCACAAGGCAGACGAAATAACACAATTAATGAAGCTGCTGATGGAGGAATAGGGTAATAAATATTGACTATTACTTTTGTTATCATAACCCACGGCTAAAACCCGTGGGTTATGTGTATTTTAGCGGTTGAATACTATTTGCTGCACTGAATGAACTTATCCTTTTTCATAGCAAGGCGTTACCTGGTAAAGCAGAAAGGAACGTTTTCTTCATTTATTATAAAGCTGGCCGTAGTGGCTACTGCGCTGAGCGTAGCTGTAATGATAGTGGCTATGGCTATAGTCACCGGCTTTAAATATTCGGTGACGGAAAAGTTATACAGCTTTATGGGCCATGTGCATGTATTGCCTTTTGATGAAACAAAAAGCAATGCTATGAGCTACGAGGAGCCTATTTACTACGATGCTGTGCTTGCCGGAAAAATGAAGAAGCTGCCACATGTAGCCGCAGTATCGCCATTTGTAGTGCGGCCTGTGATAGTGCAGGCGCATGGGCAAATGGAAGGGCTGCAGTTAAAAGGCGTCGACCGGGATTACCACTTTCTTAGCGGCATCAGCGTATCAGGCAGCCCTATTAGCTATGGAGATTCGGGTTATGCCAAACAGATCATCCTGTCGCAAACTACTGCGAACCGGCTGAATATTGAGACCGGCGATACTGTGCAGCTTGACTTTATAGAGAATGGAATACCACGCATACGGAGAGTAAAAGTGTGCGGCCTATATCATAGTGGTATGGAGGAGGTGGATAAGTATTTTGGAGTGTGCGATATTCGCCTTTTGCAACGCATCAATAACTGGACTGCCGATAGCATAAATGGATACCAGGTGGACCTGGACAACGTAGCGTATTCAGACAGTGTATCGAACTATATTCATTATAACCTGATAGCGCCGCCGATGGAGTCGTATACTACGGCAGAAAATTATGCATTTATCTTCGACTGGCTGGAACTGCAGGGTATGAACGGCACTATATTGCTGGCGATAATGGCCATAGTGTCTATCATAAACATGGGCGCAGTGCTGGTGATACTGATGGTGGACCGCGCTACTATGATAGGCTTGCTGAAAGCGCTGGGTATGCCTTTTGAAGGAACGAGAAATATATTCCTGGCAATAGCAGGGCTGATAGGTGCTACTGGTATATTGCTGGGTAATGTACTAGGCCTTAGCCTTTGCTGGCTGCAGCTACAATACAAGTTTATGAAGTTGCCTGAAGAATCCTACTCTATGCGATATGTGCCCGTAAAGATAATCTGGTGGCAGGTGGGGTTGATAGATGTGGTGACACTGGCGCTGTGTGTGCTTTGTATGTGGCTGCCGGCATTGTATATTCGCAGGATACAACCGGCGAAGGTGCTGCAGTTCAAATAATGGTTAATTATAAATGGTTAATGGTTAATTGATCCGCGTACAGGCGGCAAGAAACAAGAAATGAGCAACAAAGACCTTTACATAAAGATCTGCAATGAGAAGAAAAGCGTGCCGCTATTTATGCAACCGTGGTGGCTGGATGTGGTGTGTGCTAACTGGGACGTGGCTATTGCGAAAAAGGGAGAACATGTAACAGGTGCGTGGGCTTACCCGATAGAGAAAAAGCTAGGTGTAACATTACTGCGCAACCCGATGCTGACCCCCTACCTGGGGCCACATGTGTTTTTCCCCAGTGATGTTAAAGAAAGTAACCTGGATAATTTTGAGCATGAAACTGTGGCTGAGCTGATGAAGCAACTGCCCGAGGCGCAGGTATGGCATTTATCTATACAGCCGGGCATGAAGCAGGTGGGCTTGTTTAAAAAATATAAGCTGAAGCCACATGCGCATCAAACTTTTTTGGTAGAGCTTAAAGAAAATGAAGAAATGCTGCTGGCAAATATGAAGGACAGCACACGACGCAACATAAAACAGGCCGAGAAGGAAATAGAGATTACCAACTCTGTAGAATACCTGGAAGATTTGTATAAATTCCAGAAGGAAACACTGACGAAGAAGGGCCATGCGCTGCCGTATACCTTTAAATACATACAACAGATAATGGAGGCCTGCAAAGCTAATAATGCTGCCACGCTATGGGTGGCTAAAAGCGCGGGCAAGATACAGGCCATAGTGTGGCAGGTATGGGACGACAACTGCAGCTACTACTTTATGGGTGGCCAGAACCATGAATCGAACAGCTACAAGGCGATGACGCTGCTACTGTGGCATACTATAAAGGAAGCCCAAAAAAGAGGCCACACCACTTTTGACCTCGAAGGCAGTATGGATGAAGGCGTAGAGCGCTTCTTCAGGAATTTTGGTGGCGACAGGGCGCTGTATATAGTACTGCACAAAAACGATTCGCTGCTGTGGAAGATGAAGCAGATGGTACGTAAGTAATGCTTAATGGCTGAATACTTTTCAGTTTGATTATTGTGTAACTTGAAGATGCTTTAAAATAAGCTGAAGTAAGAAAGAGAAAATATTGACGCTTTAAGCCATCAACCCATTTTTACTGATCTTCTCCAGCGCTTTTTGTGCTGCTACCTGGCCAGCTTCTTTTTTATTGTAGCCGGTGCCGGTGGCAAATTCTTCGCCATCGAGCATAATGCCTACGGTAAACAGCTTGCGGGTGGCCTCCATTTTTTCGTCGAGGGTGTCAAAGGAAAGTACGTGGCCTTTGCGTTGTGCCCAGCTGAGCAGTTGGTTTTTGTAGTTGGTATCCGTGCTTTCCATCGTGTCCAGGTCTATATAGGAGCGGATGATCTGGTTGAGGATGAAGGTCCGGGTCTTTATAAATCCCTGGTCGAGATACACGGCGCCTATAAGGGCTTCCAGCGCATTGCCGAAGATATGGCTGCGGCTAAGGCCACGGTCGTTCTGGTTATACTGTACCAGCTTATTCAGGCCCATGCGCAGGGCTACATTGTTCATGGTTTCGCGGCGCACTATGCGGGAGCGCAGTTCGGTAAGGTAACCTTCGGGCTGGTAGGGATATTTTTTAAACAGGTATTCCGCAACAATCGCGCCTAGTATGGCATCGCCCAGAAACTCCAGCCGCTCATTACTATCTGTAGCATCGTCGGGTTGCGACCGGTGCATGAACGCCAGCTGGTAATAAGCAATGTGTTTGGGGGTAAATCCCAAAAGGTGTTCTAATTGCAGTAATAACTGCTTGTGGGGAGAAGATTTGGTTAAGATGCGATTGATGAGGCGCCGCAAAACTAATCTGATGGTTTTTTAAAGATAACCGAAGCATTATGCCCGCCAAAACCAAACGTGTTGCTCAATGCCACATTCACAGTGCGCTTCTGCGCTTTATGAAAGGTGAAATTGAGACGGGGATCGAATGACGGATCGTCGGTAAAATGATTTATGGTAGGGGGTACAATATCATGTATGGTAGAGAGAATACTTGCGATTGCTTCTATAGCCCCGGCCGCGCCCAGCAGGTGCCCGGTCATAGATTTGGTAGAGCTGATATTGAGATTGTAAGCATGCTCGCCGAATACACGCTGTATAGCGGTGATCTCGCTGATATCGCCAAGCGGTGTTGAGGTGCCGTGAACATTGATGTAGTCAATGTCTTCAGGCTTCATGCCGGCATCGCTAAGGGCGTTCTTCATTACGTTGAACGCGCCGAGGCCTTCGGGGTGCGGCGCTGTAAGATGATAAGCATCGGCGCTGAGGCCGCCACCTGCCAGCTCGGCAAGTATGGTAGCGCCACGGCGCTTAGCATGCTCATACTCTTCCAGCACTATAGCTCCTGAACCTTCGCCCAGCACAAAACCATCGCGGTTAAGATCGAACGGGCGGCTGGCCGTTTTAGGGTCATCGTTGCGCTCAGAAAGCGCTTTCATAGCATTGAAACCGCCAATACCCGCTTCTGTAACCACTGCCTCAGAGCCACCGCAGATAAACGCATCTGCTTTGCCCAGGCGTATATAAGTAAAAGCGTCGATAATGGCATTGGTAGAAGATGCGCAGGCGCTTACGGTAGCAAAGTTTGGCCCGCGAAAGCTGTACTTCATAGATATGTGCCCGGAGGCTATATCTAATATCAGCTTAGGAATGAAGAACGGGTTGAAGCGGGGAGTACCGTCGCCTGAATTGAAGTTTTTCATTTCTTCAATGAAGGTGATCATACCACCAATGCCCGAACCCCAGATAACACCTACACGATCGTGATCAATGCCCTCTTCCGTAAGGTTTGCCTGGCGCACTGCCTCATCGGCAGCCACAAGGGCCATTTGCGAAAAGCGGTCGAGCTTGCGGGCTTCCTTCCTCTCGAAATAGTTTTCCGGGTTGAAATCCTTGACCTCGCAGGCGAATTTCGTCTTGAATTTGGTTACGTCGAATTGCTGAATGAAATCGGCGCCGGAAACGCCATTAACCAAGCCATCCCAATATGCGGGTATGCCGTTGCCTAATGGCGTTACGGCGCCGATGCCCGTAACGACAACTCGTTTTAACGCTAAGTTCATCTAACGATTTTCAGTTACTGTAGTGATTACTTTACGTGTTCTTCCAGGTAAGCAATAGCCTGTCCCACGGTAGTAATGGTTTCAGCTTGTTCATCAGGAATTGAGATGTTGAATTCTTTTTCGAATTCCATGATCAATTCTACTGTATCTAACGAGTCAGCGCCGAGGTCATTAGTAAAACTAGCCTCAGGTGTTACTTCTGATTCGTCAACACCTAATTTGTCCACGATAATTTTCTTAACGCGATTTGCAATTTCAGACATAGATAATGCGTTTAATTTTTATGGTGCAAAAATATACTTTTTGGGAGAATGAGAAAGGAATATTTTATTTAGTTTTTACTTTTTAAAAATACCCCTTATTTATCCCTCTTTATTATCCTAATAAATATTTGTATTCGTTGTTTTAATTATTGATCCGTATCTCCTGCGAGGTTTGTTATCAGGTCAACCGTATGTTTATTCAGTGGCTTCACCAGGTATTGTGTAACATTTGGGTTAGCATCTGCTTTTTCCATGTCCCTCCTGTCTTCAGACGAGGATAGTATATAGATCTTGATCTGTTTTTTTATAGAAGCATCCAGTTCATCAAAACGATGCAGGAACTCCCATCCATCCATACCCGGCATTGCAAGATCCAGTAAAAGAACGGTTGGCTCATCAAAAGTAGTATGTGTGTATTGTGCAGTAATATATTCAAACCCGGCCAGTGCGTCAGTGAAAGTCTTTATATTTATGCTTTTGGATATTTTTTCAAGAGTTACTGTGCAGATCTTATTATTGAGTTTATCATCGTCAATAATAATAAAGCGGGGTAGTAGGTCCATATTTTTCAGATACTATAAATTGTCTATGTTTGTTTTTTAACTAGTGATTATATAACCGCCCGAAAGTAAATCAAGTTTTCAATATTTTGCTACTTATTTCTGCGCAGGCCTTTATATTTTTTTCTTGCAGGTTTAGGCGAATGCTGACCTGGCACGGGAGCCGGGCCAAACTGCTCAGGTACTGCCTGCATGGTCACAGAGCGGCCAAGCAATTTTTCTATACGCACAAATTTTATCTGTTCTTTCTCGGTAACGAATGTATATGCTGTGCCCTTGCTGGCAGCGCGCGCAGTGCGGCCTATACGGTGAATATAGTCTTCGCCATCGTGCGGTACATCGTAGTTGATAACGAGGTCTATATCTTCTATATCAATGCCCCTGCTAAGGATATCTGTGGCTACGAGTATTTTTAATTTCCTGCTTCTGAAATCGAGCAATACCTGTTCGCGTTTTTCCTGGTCCAGGTCAGATTGTATCTGGTCGGCGGAGAATTTAGCCCTTTTCAGCTCGTTGGTAAGGTTCTTTACATTTTGCTTGCTGGAGCAGAAAACCAGAACGCTGCCAAACTCTTTTTGCTCCAGTATATATTTTACAAGGGGTATCTTCTGAGCGTCGAACACCATGAACGCTTCCTGCACTATCTGCTCCGGTGGCTTGGAGATGGCGATGTTTATCTCCACAGGGTTCTTCAGCATGGTATTGGCCAGCTTCCTGATACCAGATGGCATGGTAGCAGAGAACAGCAGGTTTTGCCGGAGGGGAGGCATGTAGGATATTATCTTAACGATGTCATCGTAAAAGCCCATGTCCAGCATACGGTCGGCCTCGTCCAGTATCAGGTACTTTAGCCCATCCAGCTTCACATAACCCATATTCAGGTGGGATATCATGCGGCCCGGGGTGCATATCACTATATCTACGCCCGACGTAAGCGCCTTTTTTTCGTTGGCAAAGGAAGCGCCGCCAGTACCCCCATACACCTCTATAAAGCTGATGGATGTATAATAGGAAATGCCTTCCAGCGTTTGGGCTATCTGCACGGCAAGCTCGCGTGTAGGCACTATGATCATGGCATTGATCTTATGCCCTTCGTGGTGCTGCGTGATGAGTTTGTGGATGACCGGTAGCAGGAATGCGGCTGTTTTACCAGTGCCGGTCTGTGCGGCAGCGATAATATCTTTTCCGGCAACTATGGGGGGGGATCACCTGCTCCTGCACGGGAGTGGCTGTATGGTAGCCCATTGCGTCTATGCCATCGAGCAGGTCGTCATCAAAACCAAATTCTGTAAAATTCATTAATAGATTTTATGTAAAGCCGTGCAAAGGTAACATAAACTATCTACCCATATTAAAAGAGCCACTCAGCTATGTGAGTGGCCCTGTAAAACGCTCAAAATATTAGTAACCAAAGAAGTAACCGGCAGAAACTGACAGGTTGTAATTGCGATAACCAGATGCTGCGTTGGTGGGTTGCTGTACATCTGTGAGGCCAAGCTCTCCGCCTGCTTTTATGAAAAAACCCTCTGGCACCTGGGCACCTATGAAACCACCTATGCCGTAGTCAAAATTATGCAGCCTGTTTACGGGATAGTTTGGTGTTTCTGGTACATAGCCTATTACGTCGAGCGTGCTGCCATCGGCTGGGTTTGATGACTGGAAGTTATCTTTTGCATTGAGCAGATAAGAAAAATATGGGCCAACACCGAGGAGGAATTGAGTATTATCTACCTTGCCTATTTTAAATACTGCATTCAGCGGCACTTCTATATAATGGAGTGTAAGTTTCTCCTTATTCTCTACATCCAGCATGCTCTGAAAGCGGGTGCCTTTTACAGAATATAATATAGCTGGCTGCAGCGCAAAGTGTTTACCAAAGGCAATATCCATGATACCCCCGGCATGAAAGCCACCTCTTGATATGGTTGACTGGGACTGGTTTAGCGAGCTTAAGTTGTAGCCTAGTTCAATACCCAGGTGTATCCGGTGCGCTCTTCCAGGCACATCTTCGTTTGCCGTAGTATAGCCATAATGATCTTTGGATGTCTGATGAATAAACGGTTCCTGCTTTTTGGGGTTATTTACTGCGATAGCGTTGTAATCTGATGCTCTTTGCACATTCATGTCGCCGGCTGTATACTGAGTATTGTGGTGGTTACGAACGTGGCGGCGTGTATGCTGTGGCGCCACACTTGCATCTGCGTATACTGGTGTGCTATTCAGTGCGTTGTTATTCAGTATGCCACTGATATCACGGGTTTGCCTGTGTGTAATGTTTGAAACCACTGGGCTTTCTTGTCCTTTACCTATATTGCGCCGTCCGTTATGATAATAATCTGCCGTAAGTATGGCTATTAAGAGTAGGAGAACTGCCACCAGGCTCACTTTTCTTGTAGTATTCGTTTTCATGTTCTTCGGTTTTCTGTTAACTTTTATTTTTAACAGAGGGAATAAAGAACTATGCCATGCTGTGCAAAACAGATGGCAGAAAACACTTGCGGCGTGTATAAGTAATTGACTGTTATTTGTGGAAAAGCTTGAAAATAATTTGATGACAAAAGAGGCAAGCGCTCTCAATAGCTGGTTTCTACACTTTAACGATTTCCAGCGTTAAAAAAGTGTGCGCATTTTTTTGTTTATGTGGAACAGGTTAATATTTGATCTCGCGGGTAGTTACTGAGATAGGCTCGTCATTTTTAGAGGTGGTGCGGCGCTGCCAGTTACCGTTGGCATCAGTATGCTCGTAGTCGTATGTGGTAGTGTATTTTAGGCCATGGTGCGAGTCGTATTCTTTGGCAGAGATCTCGTTGCCATCATCATCGAACTTTGAATTGCACTTGAGGAACAGGCCGCCAAATTCGTTGTAACTGTCCTTTACTATCCGGTTGCCCTTACCATCAAATTTTGATAACACTTTTACAAACATAATGCCTGCCGGGTCATAATTATATTCCTCTATTTTGTTGCCCTTTTCATCATACATACAGGTGGTCTTTACATTCAGGCTGCCATCAGCTTTATAGCGGTTTTCTTCCACCAGTTTGTCGCTGTCGTTGTATTTATACGTGGTTTTAGAGAGGGTAGCGCCATCGGCAGAAAAGGTATTGAATTGCTCCAGGTTGCCCTTGTTATTAAATTTACTCACGCTCTTCCATATAAGGCTGTCCCCACTGGCATTATATTCAGATTCGTCGACCTCTGCTACGTTGCCTTTTAATTTCATGCGTAGCAGGTCGTTCTTAAAATGGCTGTGCGCTTTGGGCTGCTGCGCGAATGATAATAAAGAAAAACTAATGAGTAATACGGTAATTGTTATGGCTTTCATTCGTTAGTAGCTATTGAATCGCCCCAAATTTACCGCAAAAACTATTTTTCAAACCGTTTAATTAGCCCTTCTATCATTTTTTTAACGTCGCCGTTACACAAATTGCCATGCTGTTTTCATGTGTATACTGAAATGTGTAAGAAGCGCCAATCAAAGAAACAAGCTTGCAAAAAGGCCATGCATGGCGGTGAATAAACTGTTTCTTTTTAGGTTTTTAACGAATCGTGAGCGTCTGAAACGGAGCAGGCGCTCATGTACTTTTTCCCGCTTCTTAAACTCAGAAGAGGTTTCTTCAGGGGTATAATGATCTTTAGGGTCATATAGCATGGCGGTACACAGGCAGTTTTTCCTTCCCTTGCTCATAAGTATCTCATAGTTCACGCAGCTCTTGCAGCCCTGCCAAAAGGCTTCATCCTGTGTTAATTCAGAATAGGTAACAGGCTCATAGCCAAGATCGCTGTTGATCTTCATTACTGCCAGGCCAGTGGTAAGGCCAAATATCTTAGCCTCAGGGTACTTTCTCCTGCTTAGTTCAAATATCTCTTTTTTAATCGATTTTGCAAGGCCGCTTTTCCTATAGTCAGGTGATACTATAAGGCCAGAGTTAGCCACATACTCGCCATCCCAGCATTCTATGTAGCAAAAGCCCGCCCATTTGCCATCTGGTGCAAAGGCTATTACTGCCTTGCCTTCCAGCATTTTAGCTTGCAAATAGCTTGGCGAGCGCTTGGCAATACCAGTGCCGCGCGCCTTTGCAGACTCTTCCATTTCTTTACAGATCTCTTCAGCAAAATCGAGATGAGCGTCGTCAGCGATGATCACTTTATAATCCTGGGACATTATTTTATTAGAACGTTTGATAAGTGTAAAGAAAAAACCATGCCGGATAACATGAGCTTTATATAGACAATTGTTAAGATTAAGAGTTTAATCTTTCTCTAAACATACCGTAGGGATAACGGCCTATCAACGTCTGACGCAGAAGGAAGCATACTTATAGGAAAAAACTGTCCGGTTCGGGAACAGCAAAAAAACCTGTACCGGTGTGCGCAAGCACATCTGTAGGAGCCGGTGCTATTAAAAAGGTTTTTCTCATCTCGTAAACCAGGTTATTTTTTTTAGGGAAGCGAAGATAAAATTATTTTCAAACACATTAGGGATATTCTTCTGTTAAAGCCTAAACTTTTTGATTGTAATAAATAAGTGTGTGAGCAGCAGTACAAAGCGAAAAGATAATGCCTATCTTCAGCCCGGCTTTTGCAACTTCTTAATGATGAACCGTATATATGCTTTTGTCTGTTTCCTGGCACTCTCATTCCTTATCAGCTCATGCGATACCAACCAGGTATTAAAGCAGGAAAGCGTGGATAGCGCCATCAAAGAATTTGTCTCGTCTCACGATGCGCCGGGCTCTGAAGCCTACAAAGGTGTCTTTAGCGACAGCGCGGTGAAATCTATAGAGCCGGTAAAGCAATATTCTAAAACCGAGGCAGCGGCGATGGCCCACCTTAGGTATTCAAACGAGCGCATATCAAACTATCCCATAGACTTAAAGCTAAGGTTTCTCTTCAGAAAAACGCTGGATGAAAAATGGATGCTGACCTCGTTTGAGAACACCAGCGACTACGGCGGCCTCTACACAAAGGATAACGGCCACCTGAATATCCGCGCACAGTAAACCGCCTTAGCTGTAATTTAGTTGTCTGAATTTATTACCCATGAAAAGAGTTGCATTATTATTTGTAGCCTTTGTATTGCTGTGTGGTTTTGCTCCTAAAACCGAAGACCAGGTATCTGTAGCTGTGGCTGCTAATATGCAGTTTACCATAGAGCAGTTGAAAGCAGAGTTTGAAAAGGAAACCGCGATAAGGGTGAACATAACCATTGGCTCATCGGGCAAGCTGTGCGCACAGATCATGGAAAGTGCGCCGTTTGATGTTTTTGTGTCTGCTGATATGAGCTATCCCGATGAATTGTATAAGAAGGGATTTGCTGTTGCGGAGCCGGAAGCGTATGCAAAGGGCTCGCTGGTATTATGGACAGCTAGAAACGATATAAAGCCCTCACAGGATCTGACCACTTTGCTACAGCTGGGTATTAAGAAGATAGCTATTGCTAACCCCAAAACGGCGCCGTATGGTGTGGCTGCTGAAGATGCGCTGAAATACTACAACGTATACGATAAGGTGAAAGACAAGCTGGTGTATGGAGAGAATATAGCGCAGACACAGCAGTTCATAGCATCGCAGGCTGCGGATGTGGGGTTTATTGCAAAGTCGCTGATATTGTCTGATGAGATGAAGGGTAAAGGCAGGTGGGTGGATGTAGATAAAAAGGCTTATACCCCTATAGCGCAAGGCGCGGTGATACTGAAACATGGGCAGGAAAAAAACAGGATGCCCGCTGAGAAATTCTATCGCTTTCTTTATTCAGATGCGGCGAAAGCTATTTTCAAAAAGTATGGGTATATTGTGAGTAAGAAATAATGCAACCCTCCCGATGATAGACGCGGAACCTTTATGGATCACCTGCAAGCTGGCGCTGGTTACTACAGCTATACTCCTTATTATTTCTGTGCCCATTGCCACCTGGCTTGCCGGTAGTAAGAACAAGTTGAAATCTGTTGTAGAAGCACTGGTGAGTATGCCGCTGGTATTGCCGCCATCGGTGCTGGGCTTTTATTTTTTAATGGCGTTTGGGCCGGCGCATGGCATTGGTGCATTTCTGGACCAGTACTTTAATATACGCCTCGTATTCTCTTTTCCGGGGTTGGTGGTGGCATCTGTTATTTATAGCCTGCCGTTCATGGTGCACCCTATACAGGCGGGTATTGCAGGGCTTGCGCCTCATTTAAAAGAGGCTTCTTTTTCTTTAGG
>Ga0206843_10141_pt1 | contig 22967 bp, 12 predicted proteins | sample Alteio_BWOrgCont_21_FD_152869 | JGI IMG/M metagenome (GOLD analysis project Ga0206843, IMG submission 152869) | Enriched cells from forest soil in Barre Woods Harvard Forest LTER site, Petersham, Massachusetts, United States -... | ecosystem: Environmental > Terrestrial > Soil > Temperate forest >...
ATGTTTATTGGATATAAATGCATGCCAAATTTTTCACACAACCTAAGAGGGCTCAGTATAGTTTTTAAACATATATACAAGAAACTTCAAAAGTTGGCCAAAACCACGATTAAGGCAAGAGCTTTTTTACGAGCAACAACATCAATGATGTGAACGATTCAACGATAAGAACGATATTGTGAAACGAATGTTTCAAGCAAAAGCTTGAAACATTCGTTTCACAATATCGTTATATCGTTTTCATTGTTGATTTGTTATCAGGCTCACGATGTTTGCGCAATGGCTGCAGGCGCTCCAATCGTCCGAAATTTGTCTCTCACTCGACTTCTAATTTCGAGTTTTTTTTGGTTATAGACTGTATGAGTTTTCCTCGGGGTTTACGCTTTTTCATCCTTTAGCAATTTTTAAATTTACATAAAGAAAATGTAAAATTAGAATAAACAGATGATTCTATTTTTTACTTGCAATCCGGGGGTGAACAGATGAGCGACTGTTCTTTAGGTGCCTATGCACAAGCATTTAACAAGCAGTTCAATCAATGCCTAAGCAAACAAGGGCCGTTGATAAGTGCGATGGGTGGAGATAGTGCATGCGTCACTCAGGCGGCGATAAATGCATTAAGGGAAATGAATGCCAAATGCGCGCGCAGCTCAGGCGTCGACTGTACGCCAAAAGGATATGTGGCAGTGATCGCCAAGCCTGATAATGGCAAGAAAGTGGTAGAATTTACCTTGAAAAAAGTCACGGGCAAAGCTGTGAATACACTCCTCACGCCAAGCGCTGTGGGATGCGGGATCGGTGCAGTGATCGGCGGTGTGAGTGGAGCGATTGTCGGAAAAAGTTTGGTGTCAGCCTCTTTAGGCGCTGCAGCAGGCTGTAAACTGGGGACTACGGTCGCTGAAGGCACCTATCAAGGATATAAATACTACAAGAAGATTGGGAAAGCGATTGATACGGTCAAAGAGGCCAAACAAGCGATCAAAGACTTAAAAGAGCACAGCAATAGATGTAAAGCGGTCCCTTTTGATTCCCTGCGCAGCAATGATTCGAGTTTTATCGAAGGCGCGCAGCAAAATGGTTTAACGGAAGGATATAACGGCTCCAATCCGGAAAACCCGATTCCTGAATCGGGAGCCTCTGGAGGAGAGATTGGAGGGGTGGGAAATAGTGTGGGCGTCATCGAAGGATTGTTTGCAGGCTATAATGACTTTAGAGAAACTCAGCATTATTTCTTTATCCCTTCCATAGGCGGCAAACCTCCTTTTACTCAGGAAGAATTAAACCAGATCCTCCGGGAGGTCGCGCTTTGCGAATATGTGGAAGAGACGGTGGGCTTTGTCAGCATGCATTTCAATGCGGAGAGCAATCTCTATACGGTGATGCATCCGGCAGTGCAAAAAATGTTCATCGGGGCAAAGGTCATTGCCCCCTTGGACTATTTGCTCAAAGGGTTTTTAAATGGCTCATTCTATCCGGAAGCCTTTATCCAGGAATGGCAAAAAAGCAAGACTCAAGACCCCTCTATTTTAAAAGCGAATAGCATCGATCTGCATGCCTACTGCCAGCAGCATCTTCCTGATCAGCCCTATTTTTCACTGCCAGAGCTCATCGCCATCTTTGAGAAAGAGGAGGCTGAGAAAAAAGCAGAAAATTTGGAATCTGACCTCTTATCAGATTATAGTGGTTTTCGCTCTTCGTTTAGGATCATTGGAAAACAAAACAGCATTCGCAAAGAGGGAAACCTTTTCATCCTCGATGGCGATTTTGATCTCTTTTATACCATTAAACCAGATCCTGTCTATGCAGAGGAGCTTCGCAAATACCGCTTGCAATTTGGCCATGATCCTTCAGGGTATCGACAGCTTGTGCAAGCGTGCGAGGCGATGGTCTATCAAATTAAAAAGATGATGCCTCGATTGCCTGGATTTCGTGAAAAAATCGAACAGTTGAAAGTGATCAACTTTTTCTCCTATTACTTTCGCACGCTCAAACGCCATCAAAAAATCCCTCTCTTGGAAAGTTGGGCGGGGGCGAGCTACGCATTTCCCTCGGAGCTTCCTCATCTGCCGATCCGCAAAATACGGCGAGAAAAACTCAATCTGAACCTGGAAAAGGTATTCGAGAAGCTGAGCGTAAGCGAGAAGAAAAAAATCGCAGATTTCTTAAGCTCCTGTTCATTAGAGTCCTTTACTGTCCCCAAGGAAATCCTCACACTCATTGAACCTGTCTTTAAAAAGAGATTACAAGAAAGCAGCTGCATCCCCTTATCTGAAGATCAATCTTGCATCGATCAACACAGACAACTCATTCAACATTTTCTTCAAGAGGTTGCTATAAAATCCAAAGCTTCTCTTTTAGAGGCAAAAGAGCTGCTCAGCGAAAGAAAAGCTCAACACGAGAAGACAGAAGCCTATATTAAAACACATCAGGACCTTCTCATGAGACAAAAAGAGGAGATCGCTACGGTACAAAAGAACATTTCTGAATGTCAAGAGGCTATAAAAAATTTGCGCGCTAAAGAAGCAGAAGCAAAGAGCATGGTAGGAAAAGCGACGCAAGCCTCTATCGATGCGGTGTTAGCAGAAGTGTATTCAAAAATTCAGCTGGGAGAGAATTTTCTCAAGGATCATCAAGAAACACTCGCGTCGATGTCTGAACATGCAAAAAAAATCGCAGAGGCGATCCAATCAGGAGAAAAAAACAAAGAAAATCTCGAAAAAGATAACGCAAGCCTGCAAGAAATTGTCCATCACCCCATCGATTTTTCATTTAAAAGTTCCATTCTCCCTCTTACGTTCTCCCATCCCATGACAGAGGTTTTTTCTGAGATACCTGCGGATGAAGGGAATCAAATCAAACGCATCGTGGGAGGCTGCGGCTTAAAGCTTGATCGCATGACAATCACTCCCGATTTTAAGGCGCAGGAAATAGCGACAGAAAACTTTATCAGTTTGCAACAAGCTGAAATCGGTGAATGGATCTCAATTCAAAGGAACGGAAAGCCCGATGGGCATGCTTTTAAACTCCAGCTTAAAAACTATGCCGCATCCCAAAAGGAAGATTATCAATGGATGCAATACGCTTTAATCCAGGAAGACCCTGACACGGCTATCCTGAAATATGAGATGTTTTCCGCCCTGCAGCTTCAAGATTTAAGAGCTTTTAAGAAAAAAACAAAATGGAAAGAGGGCTTAGGGGTTAATGACACAGGAGGAGCAAACATTGTGCATCATGCCGCATCTACGACTGCGCCTGAATTTCTTCAAGCATTGATCGATGCCGGCGTCTCTCTTACCCTCCAGGATCCTCTTGGCTACACTCCGCTTCATTATGCAGCAAGAGAGGGAAATCTCCGCACGATGGAAATGCTCTTAAAACATTGCCCTCAATTATTAAATATGAAAGGATCAGATCAAGCCACCCCATTATATATTGCTGTCCAGCACAATCGTCTGGCTGCCGTGCAATTTCTATTAAAATATCCTGAGACTCTCATCAATCAGCGCACCACCCACGGGATGACTCCTTTGTACTGCGCAATCCACCATGGATGTGAAGCTATTGTTTTAGAACTTCTCAAGCAGCAAGAGATCGACCCGAATGTGGGCTTAGAAGATGGAACGACCCCGCTGTTTGCCGCAACGGAATTGGAATTGTTAGAATCTGTCAAAGGGTTGTTGTCTAAAGGCGCAGATGCCCATCGCTGCCGCGTTGATACTATGGCGCCTTTGCATATCGCTGCAAAAAAGGGCTCTTTAGCAATCTGCTCACTCTTATTAAACCATCCTGGCGTAGATCCCAATATTCAAATGAGGTCTGGGAAAACAGCTTTGCATTTAGCTGCTGAAAGCAATCAATACTTCATTGTCCAGGAATTACTTGCCCATGGAGCGCTTTTAACAACATTTGGCTGGGACCATGAAACAGCTTTTTTAACCGCAGTCCGCCATGGCAATCTGCTTGCAGCCTGCCCGATGATTCCCCATTTAGCCCAATCCATCTCTGTGGAGGGAAAGAGCTATCGCCTCATCGATTTGCCCGATTTTGCCGGTGATACTCCATTAAAAATCGCTTTAGAAAGGCATTTTTATGCAATTTTAGATCTGCTTTTTCAACATAGCGTTTCTTTGCCAGGAACAAAAGAGTGCCTCATTCAGTTTTGCAAAGCCAAAATAGATCCTCTACTCATCCAGCAGATCCTAAAAACAAACCCCTTGCCTAAAGAAGCATTAAAAGAAATTTACTATGCCGCCGCGAAATATGGGCATAACCAGATGGTGAGTCTGTTTCAGGATCTCTACCCTCTCGAGGATTTTTGCGATGAACAAGGATGGACTGTCGCTCATTTTGCTGCAAAATATGACCATGTCGATCTGATTGCCCGTTTCCTTAAAACTTCTCCTCAAGACATTTTAAAAAAGGACGAAGCGGGAAATACCTTGGCAGCAATCGCTGCACAAGAGGGAAGCTCCCGCGTCCTTAAACTGCTTCTCCATGAAATGCACAAGCAAAAAAGTTCTTTAGACAACCATTGCCAGAACAAGCATCTCCTTTTTGCAGCAGTAGAGTCAGGCAGCCAAGGAAGCGCGGATCTAATCATTCACCACATGACTCATCCTAATGTCGTGTTAGATTCCATGGGAAGATATGCCACTCATATCGCAGCAAAAAATGGGGATGTGGAAATGCTCAGCTTACTTAAAGCGCGAGGAGCGGATTTCACCCTCTGCGATAAAAAAGATCGCACCGTTTTCCATGATGCCTATGACTATCAATGGAACGATGTGATTCACTTTCTTTTAGAGATCAAAAATGAATTCCCCATCCCCGGCAATCTTCTCTGTTTTGTAGCGGCTAAAGGATCGGCTAAAGAGATCAGCAAATTAATCAAAAAAGGGTGCAACCCGAATACCCCTCACTCTAAAGATAAAACCACGCCTATTTTTTTTGCTATTCGGACAAATAACATCGAAGCTGTGCAAGCTTTAATCGCTCATGGCGCAGACCTGACCTATCGTCGCACTCCCCAAGGGAATACACCCCTGCTTTTAGCAGCAGCTTTGGGCAAAACAGAAATTGTAAGAATCCTGATCGCGCACATTGATGGAATCCAGCAAAAAACGGAAGGGGGAAAAACCGCCCTGCATGTGGCGGCAGAGCGTGGCCAGGAAGAGTGTGTCGAATATCTGATTTCCCAAGGCTTTGATCCTACAATGAAAGATAAGCAAGGCAACACAGCGCATGATTTAGCCAAAAAAGGCAACTTTCTTCCTATTGAATACCTCCTTAAAGGAGAAGAAGCAAGTCTCACACTGAAAGAAAAAAAAGCCCTGGTCATTCAAGCTCTTCGCTTGGGCGATGAAGAGCTTTTTTTCAGGGAAATGCGCCATTTTCCTTTGAACGGATCTATCGTTTTTGATCTTGAAGGACAGCAACAGCGCCTCTCTTTGCTTCATCTCATTTATCATTGCTCGCGCCAGCATGAAGGAGCCAAAAAAATCCTCGACCGATTCTTAAAACTTCCGAAAGTGGATAAAAATATTCAAGATGAAAAAGGTCAAACCCTTTTTCACCTTATGGCAAATCATGGGGAAAAATGGGATGCAGGAACTGTAGATCTATCGCAACGGGATCTCAAAGATGTGGCCATTTTTCATTATTATGTCGAGCATGCACAGCCAAAGGAATTGAAAGAGTTGCTCAAAAAAAATCTCTCCCTAATCGCCATTCAAGATAACGAAGGGAGAAATCCCCTTCATTACGCTATTCGTTCCAATCAACAAGGCAATGTCGAGGTGTTGTTAAAATATGGCGCAGATCCAAACTGTTTGACAAAACAAAGGGTCTCTCCCTTGATCATCGCAACCTTACAAGAATCGCCTTTAATGGTTCAGCAGCTTTTATCTTACGGGGCAAATCCTAATCAAGCTTGTCTGGATACAAAACAAACAGCCCTCCATTTTGCCGCCGAAAAAAAACAAGGCGACATCGTCAATCTCTTATTAACCCACGGTGCGCATGTCAATCAAGCAGATATCGATGGCGTATTGCCTCTTCATCTTGCCGCAAAACAGGGAAACCTGCCTATCGTCTCATTGTTACTGGCAGCTGGCAGCTCTTTAAGAGCTAAAGATCATAGCGGCAACACTCTATTTCATTATGCAGCCCAGTCGGATCAACCTCGACTCTTAGAGGTTTTAAAAGAACTCGGCCTCTCCTATCAAAAGCAGACAAAAATCCTCCAACCTTCGCTGCGCAAATCCAAAAATCAGATCTCCGGAATCGCCCCTATCCATTTCGCAGCCCAAAGAGGGCGACTGAACACATTAAAATGGCTTGTCGCCCATCAAGCTCCTATGGATGCTGTTGTCGAGGACAGTTTAGGTCTTCTTTTTTATGCCGCCTCGAGTGGGAAAAGAGAAATTCTGCAGATTTTCGAAAATCACCCCCTCATGAAAGAGTCCCATCAAAGAGTAGATGCTATTCGTGGCGCTGTCCTCAAAGATGCCGTAAAACAGCTGAAAATCTTGTATAGAGACTATCCAGCAGATTGCGCGTTGGACGCTTTGGGAACGACAGGGTTGGCCCTGGCAGCTAAATCAGGAGCGCTGCGTTGTGCGCATTATTTAGTGAAACAAGGTGCCGATCCTCAAAAAATGAACTTCAAACAGGAAGCGCCTTTTGAACTTGCAGTCAAAAGCCATCATCTCGCGATCGCTCATCACTTTGTTAAAGCCTCAAAAAACTTTGATCTCCACAGAACAATGCAAGAAGGAAAAACCTATTTGCACCTTGCCTGTGAACATCTTAATGTAGAGATGGCATCATGGCTGATCGAGCTAGGTATTTGCATCGATCAACCTGATTCCCATGGATGCACTCCCCTTCATGATGCAGCAAAAAAAGGAAGTTATCCTTTGCTCCACCTTCTTTTAGCTTGTGGAGCGGATAGTTCAAAAAAAAGCGGAGATGGGAAAACGGCGATAGAATTGCTCCCATCACAAGGAGCAGAGGCATTAAAGGCTCTGATCCTAAATTACCAGCAAGAAGATCGAAAAAGAGCGGAAAATCAGGAAAGTTGTTTGCATTTAGCTATCCGCTTAAACGATTTGCACCATCTGCCATTACTTGCCAAAATTCATGATGTCAATCTGCCAAACAATCACGGAGAAACAGCTTTGCATCTTGCCGCTTTAAAAAAGGATCTTCGCTATCTTCATGCGCTGATCAAGCTTGGCGCCGACAAGGAGCGAAAAGATGCTCAAGGTCGAACTCCCCTCTTTCTTGCCGCAAGCAAAGCAAATCATCACAACACTCTTTTAGAATTGATTAAACTTGGGGCAGATCTCAACACAGAGAATCATGAAGAAGAAACGCTTTTGTATGCTGTAACAAAGCGACCCGATCCACTCGTTGCACATCCATTCTTCGATCTCATTTATGCTCATCTTTGCAAGCAATCTGTCGTTGATGAGCTCTTTACTTCTTTTCAAAATGTAAAAACTTTTTATCGCTGGATCCATTCTGGACATTCTGTAAACAAGGACCATTTATCCCCAGTCATTATGGAGGATAATCCAGATATCTTAGACCATCTACTCACCTGGTTTAAACTGAAAGAAGAATGGCTGCTCGAGTCTGTTTACACGCTCGATCGCAAGAAAAGTTTTTCTGTGTTGCATCAACACAGAATGAAAGAAGCGGATTTGACCCTGGGTAAAATCCAAGAGATCTTTCAAAAAGATGATCTTTCTTCTCTTTTAAATGTCCCATCTAATCTGTTAGATTTTAAAGCGCTTGTCCAGGAAAATGGCAACTCTGCTCTCCATGTCGCTGCCAAGAACAACGCCTGCAAAATCGCAAAATTTCTGATTTGGTACGGCTTAGATCTTAAGCTGGCTAATCAATTAGGCAATACTCCTCTACATATGGCATGCCATTTTCAGCATCAGCAAATCGCTCAACTCTTTTTAGAACAGGGAGCTCCCGTGCATGCTGTCAATCAAAAAGGATGGACGCCCTTTTCGCTTGCGTTGCAAAACCCTTTAGACAGCGAACTTGCAGCCTCTTTTAAACACTTCAATGCCGATTTTAATTATGTGCATAACGGGCTCAGCCAATCTCAACGAGCAGCACAAGAAAACAAACCTGCGATCATGCAGGGCTTATTGGAAATAGGAATTAGGCCCATGCGCTTTTCTAAAAATGACTCGAGCGAATGGAATTTAATTTTAAAACATGGACATGCAGCTGTGTTGAAAGCGCTGTGTGAATCTGCCTGTCAAAAACAAGAGAAACAGATGCTTGAAGATTTGCGCAACATTTATCAGACAGTGAAAGGCAAACCGAGTTATATGAAATTCTTTCAGGAATATCCCATGATCACAGAAGAGAAAATAGACCTCTTGCGTAACTAAGCTTCTGTCGATTTTGGGGTTATTTTGAACCGATTTTCGATTCTTTTTGCGGGGGTTGTATCAACTTTCGTATACAATCCCCGCAAAAAGAATCGAAAATCGGCCAAAATAATCCCCAAAATCGACGAAGCCTTAGTTACGCAAGAGGTCTAATATGAATGAAATCAAACTCCAACCCCTCTATTATCTTCCTATCCATTATCCATCCGCGGCCCCATCCGCGGCACGAGATAAAACGCAGCTCCCTCGACCCTCTTTTCCAGAGGTTTCATCACACCCTGTGGGTCTTAAGGAAAAACAGATTTGTGTGATCTCTTCTCATCTAAAGAAATTTCTTGAAAAACCCTCTTTTCAAACCCTCTTTTCCCCACCCGATCGTGCGCATCTGCTCCACATCCTCTCCTCTTTTCAAGGGCACTGTTTGGATGGGAGTGAGAAGGCCTTTGTGGAATGGTTAAAAGTGATTAAAGAAGAGATGGGAGAAGCCACTTTTCTTTTCGTTTCAAATCCCGCCTCTTACAAAGGAAACAGGATTCAAGAAGCGATCCGACTCTATCAAAAGATCATTGAAATGGCAGAAGAGATCGCCGCCATCCAACCCCTTTTAATTCCATTTTTTGAACAAAAAAAAGGGCTCTCTTCTCTTTTAGATGAATTAGATGCGCTCAAAAATGCGATAGAAGAAAAAAGATATGCGGAAAAAAAGATCGACGATGTTATTAAAGCCTTTGCCTCTACAGACGAAATGTCTCTTGTCTCTTTTCCACTCAGCAAAGAGCAATTGCAACAGATTGCGAGTGAATATCAGCAAATTCTCGCCCTTCGCAGCGACATCAAAAAGATGAGCTCCTATGAATGGCTCAAGGTCGTTAAAGAGATACGCCAGCGGTGCAACACTCAGCCGCTCTTGCAGAAGGATAAGCTCACTTTGATCTGCATAGGACGAGAAGCGATACGCTCTACATTTGGCATCTTCCCGTATAACACGCAAATATTTATCCTTTTAGGACTTTTAAATTATCCCAAGAATCTGAAAGGGCGATTAGCTCAAGTCAGAACTGGAGAGGGAAAATCGGTCATCATTACCCTTCTCGCTTTCATTCTGGCCTGCCAAGGATTAACGGTAGACATCGTCTCCTCCTCCCAGCCTCTTTCTGTCCGCGATCAGCAAAAATATGCCGATTTTTTTGCTTTTTTTGAGATTCCCACCTCCCATCTTTGTACTATTTTTCCACAAAAAGAAAACTTTTTAGGACAAATCCTCTATGGGACAAATACCGATTTTGAATTTGCTCACATGCGGATGTGTTTAGGGTTGAATTCTCTGAGAACTTATCCCCGTGATGGGAAAGTGATCGAGCGCCCTTTTGATGCCATCATTGTCGATGAAGCTGATAACTACTTTATCGACACTGTGCGCAATTCCGCCCGTATCGCTATTCCTGGAAGGAAAGAGCACAATTGGGTCTACAAACCGCTATTATCTTTTGTGCAAACGAACAAAGAGAGCGTGCTGCTGATGCTGCATACGCAGCAAAACTCTAGGAAAAAACAGATCATCGATCAACTTCGAAAAAACTTATCTCAATTTCAAAATGGAAAATTTAAAACCATTGTCCAAGAATTCAGCTTTGAAGAATTAGACAACTGGTTAGAATCTGCTGTTCGCGCCCTCTATCAAACAAAAGAAAAAGTAGATTATGTCATTAAACCCAGGGAATCAACTACTTTAGGGAGATTTAAAAAACAGGTCGTCGTTATCGATCAAAAAATTACAGGACAATTCCTGGAAGGATGCCGCTGGCAAAATGGCTTGCATGAGATGGTAGAGGCCCTTCATGAAAAAGATGGCGTAGAAATTGAAAAAGAAAATCTGATGCCAGCCTCAATATGTCATCCCATTTATTTTAATCATTACCGACGAATCTATGGATTAACCGGCACTCTAGGGACAAAAATAGAAAGAGACGAACTTCAAGAAATTAATAATATCGACACTTTTGATGCACCCCCGCATAAACCGAATCAGCGAAAACTCTTAGAAGCCAAAGCCTTTTTCTCAAAGAAAGAATATCAATTTGCCCTTTTGCAAGAGATTCAAGAGATGCAAAAACAGGGACGGCCCATTCTCGTTTTGCTGGAAACCATTGAAAATACAGAAGAGTATGCCTCCTTCCTCCAGGAGCGCAAGATCCATTTTCAGTTATTGAATGGATGTCAACCTGCTGAAGAGGAGTATATCATTGCTAAAGCAGGAGCCCCAGGCATGGTGACCATTGCAACCAATAAAGCGGGCAGAGGAACGGACATTATTCTCTACCCTTCGAGTTTAGCTCATGGCGGTTTGCATCTTATTTTTGGCTTTCCTCCTGCAAGCGATCGAGTCTTTGACCAAGGAATTGGACGAGCAGCGCGCCAAGGACAACCCGGTTCTGCACGATGGATCGTTGATGTTTCCAAAAACGGCTACACCTCTTCTTCCGAAGCGCTCGCTGCCTTAAATAAGACCCGAGCCGAAAACATCACCCGAGAATCTAAAGAACGTCGAGAAAGATTTCTTATAGAAAAAATCAATCATCGCTATCTGCAAGCTTTTTTTTCTTTAAGCCAAAATTGGCAAAAAACAATTGATGACGCCTTGCTTAAATCTTTAGATCCAACGCTACAAAAAAAAGCAGCCTCTTACACATGCCAGGATCTCCATACGGAAAACTTAGACGACGCTACCGCTAAATTACGCAAGACATTTCATGATCAAGCGCTAAGCACAAAGCCTGCCGATTTTTCCTGGCTGCCTTTTTTAAAAAGTGTGCGCCATAGCTTGTCTACACGCATTCATCAAGATTGGTCAGAATTTTTTTATGAAAAATTAGATGATCTTTACTCTTCCCTCAAAAAAGAAAGTTCTTTATTAGAGGGCAAAGCTCTTGCAAAGGCTTATAAAGGGCAAGTAGAAAAGCTTCACCAATCCGTAGAACATCACTGGCTAAGCGACTTAACCTCTCCCTCATTCTGTTTTGCTTCCTATCTAAAGTGTGTCACAGGAGAATTATACCATTGTTTCTGATCAAATTCGGCACAATGCTTTAAAGTAGTTGTTCGGCAACTTGAACTGAAAGTATTCTGCATTTTTTTTTAAGCCTTAAAAAATCAGCTTGAAGTATTAGAAAATGATCCCCACAATCGAATTTCCAAAAAATTAACTCTTTATCTGTCTAAAAGGAAAATTTACAATGACTTTCATAAGTGCAAAGGAAGGGCCACCAAATGCTGGAGAGAAGCCTTACACTGTCCAATACTTCGATGAAAAGGGGAACATGACAATTCGAAGTGATGGAACTAAGGCATGGAGGAATAACAACCCAGGAAATATGAAATATAGAGGAGGATTTGCCACCAGACATGGAGCAATAGGAAGCGCTGGAGGCATGGCTGTCTTCCCAACTGAAGCAATTGGCCGAAAAGCTTTAATCGATATCACAGAATATTTGGTCAATAAAGGAGGTAGGGATTTTTGGGTAGTTAAAGAAGAGGCTTTAAATTTAGCCTTAGAAAGAAGATTACATGCAACGATTGTCCATCTAAAAAATGGTACAATATATCTTCGACCTGAATACGGTAGCCACGCCTTTACTCGAGTGGCTTGAATGTTTGGTTATCTTTTCTTAATTCTTAGCGTTCTCTTATCAAGTGGGTGCCGACACCAAGAAAAAAATCATGCAGACGACCTTAATTCTGTTAAGAAAAATTTTCTTGTCTCAATTTTAGAAAGTGAAGTGGAAGAGAGCCCGTTTCAGATGAGTTACACATTAAGGACTGTATTTTTTTCTAAAGATATCATCAGCCTTTTTGGGGAGATTTACATCTATGACCATCTTCCTCACGGTTGGTGGCGATATGAAGGGAAGACCTTATATAGGGTTCAAGGAAAACTGAAAGAAGTCCAACTTTGGGATTTGTTTACAACAACAGCTCAAAGGGAATTTTTACGTAAGTATTGCGAAAATAGCCTGAAAACTGATTCCATTTCCTATTTCTCAGGAGAAAATCCGTTGCGAGTAAGATTCGAATATGAAGATATTCGCACTTTTGTCATTGATGACAAATTTTTAATCATTTTTTTCCAACCCTATGCAGTAGGTGGTTTAGGAGACGGCCCCCTCCATGTAAAGATTCCCTATAATCATCTCAAAGATAAGTGCAATGCTTCACATCCACTATTCACGCTTCTTTACAAGGCCCTCACTTCTAAATCTTATACTGCCAGCTGGGACAAAGATTGCTATTTCCAGCAGGACACAGCTGATGAAAACGACCCAATTTTTGCACCATCAATTGCCAATCAAACGTTCTGAATGCATCTCTCCACCTCCAGTCAATTTTAAGGCTTCAGTTTCACGACTGAAGCCTTTTGTTTTTAGCGACATACAACACGAAATTCACACTGACCGCTTTTTATTTATTGCTTCTAAAAGTTGCTAAGACTGTCTAAAATCGCTTTAGGCAGTACGACTTTCCCCTTTTTTATTTGATCTTGATAGCGGTTTTCTCCCAATTGACCGGGATACATCACTGGCGCTGAAGCATCTTGAGGTGCTGTACTGGTCACTTCCTCTAAAAACTTTGCAACCCGTGTCTGAAATTCTTCTTTTGTCTGTCCAAAGATAGTGGGATCAAACAGGAGAATGAGCGCTCCTCGTTTAGAAAGATCCCCAGAAGAGCCAATGGGTACTCCTACTAAGGCACCGGATAAAATTTCAAAAGCCATTGCTAAGGCAGAACCTTTATAACCCCCAAAAGGATTCATTGCGGCAAGTTCACTCGGATTCGTCGTAGCTTGACCGAACTTGTCTACTCCCCAATTGTTTGGAATGAATTCACCAGATGCCTTGGCTAGATTAACAAAACCAATCGCTCTTTCGGATGTTGCAATATCCAAAACAAATAAAGGATTTGTGCCAGGTATTGCAATTCCAATTGGGTTGGTGGAAAGAGAAGCTTCTTTTCCCCCGAAAGGAACCATAAAATTTTTTCCACCATATTCAAGAACTAAAGCAATAGCTCCATTTTCAGCAGCATATCTTGCAATAGAACCTGGACAATTAAAACGGGTAATATTTCTTATTCCAATGGTACAAACTTTTGTTTTTTTGAGATTTTCCAACCCATGATCGATTGATTTTCTTGCTACAACATGTCCACAGTCTCCATTGCCTTCTATAGTAATATGAGAAAGTGAATCTTCGACAATTTCGTATTTACCGGCATGAGGAAATGCCCCAAGCGCAACGGCAAAAGATACAAATCCATGAGAAGTCCGCCCTCGAAGTTCTGCATCTAGATAGTCTTGGAAAACAATAGAAGCCTCTTCTGAAGAAGCTCCCTTTTTTTTGAGAGCACTCCGACATAAATTTTCCAATTCTTCTAAGGAAACCTCAATGGTCATTGTTTTCTCATTCATTTGATACATATAGTGTGATTGTGTTGCATTATGATTGTCCTTTGCCAACATACAAGATACTCCTATGCTTTCTCGAATTTTTTTAGAGAGAATGCATAGGAGTATAGTTTAAATTCAATCATTTAAACTCAAAAGAAATTTTGATATCCCAATATCTTATGCACTATCTTGAGCAACTTCTTCAATTCGAATTCGATCCATGTTCGGTCTTTTAACTATTTCAAGTGCAGCAGCGACCCCCGATTGAATTGCGCCGTCGAGTTATGCAGATTTGGCAAGTTTAGGTTTCACGCCTATAGTGATATGAAAATCGTATTCCCGTTTTGGCAATCCATATTTCTCTCTTATCTTGTCCAGCTGGGGGGCTTCTATGGCAATGAAATAGACTTCATCGATTCTTTTCCATCGGGGAGGGTGAACGGCGCGGCAGTCTTTGGGGACAAAAGAAATGATTTCTCCACATTCCTCAATCTCTTGAATGCCATATTTTGTTGTTTCTTCAGGATAGATCACGGTGATATGAGCTCCCACTAAACCAGCATCCCCGAAATAGGGGGGTTCCTGAAATCCGTCTTGTTGAATGAACGTGATCAGTTTGTGAATATATTCATCATCTAGGTCAACATACACAAATCCATGAGAATTTTTTAAAATTCCACAATAAGGCAAATTTTCTTCGATGTAATTTAAAATCGCGGGACAGGATGGGGCTGGAATTTCTTGGGCAAAAGAGAGGGAAAAAAGTATGATTAAAAAGATGTGTAGACATCTCAAAAAACGCATCTTCTCTTCCTCATCCCAAGTTGGAGACATCATGGACAGCTTTATCCAAAATGTCAATGGCTTTATCTACATCTTCATGGGTAATTGTATAAGCAGGAAGAAAGCGAAGAACATTGCCAGCTGTGATATTGGCAAGCAATCCGTAGGAGTGACAAGCATCGAGAACAGATTGTCCATCTATCTTGAACTCTACGCCGATCATCAGGCCTTTACCGCGCACTTCTGCGATGGCGTGAGGATATTTTCGATGAAGCTGATGAAGTTTATCCATCAGATAACTTCCCATAAGCGCAGCCTTTTGAGGATAGTTTCCTTGGATCAATTCTTGTAAAGTGGCAAGCGCTGCGGCTGCGGCAATGGGGTTAGCGCCGAAGGTTGTTCCATGATCTCCCGGTTGAAAAGCCTCTGCGACAGGAGCGGTTGCACAAATTGCCCCTAGCGGCAATCCACTTGCAATCCCCTTGGCTAAAGTGATGATATCGGGTTTTACGCCGAAACTTTCATAAGCAAAGAGATTTCCCGTGCGTCCCATTCCACATTGAATTTCATCAAAAATCAAAAGAGCGTCTACTTCATCGCATGCCTTTCGAACCTGGACTAAGAAATCTTGAGGAAGAAGATGGATCCCTCCTTCTCCTTGGATTGGCTCTAATAGAACCGCTGCCGTTGTTTCATCAATGCAGCTTAAAAACGTTTGGGTCTCTTTCCAGTCGATCGATTGAAAGCCGATGGGCAAAGGCCCAAACCCTTCTTGAATTTCCGGTTTATGCGTAGCGGACAAAGCTGCAAGGGTGCGGCCGTGAAACGCATGAGCGGCAGTGAGGATCTTATATTTTTCTTGACGACCTTTTCGATATTGATACTTTCTTGCCAACTTGATCGCGCCTTCATTAGCCTCTGCTCCCGAATTGCAGAAAAAAACTTTGTCTAATCCTCCATTTAACACCAGCATCTCTGCAAGCATCACAGCTGTCTTTGTGTAATAAAGGTTTGAAATATGTATAAGTTCTTTTGCTTGAGTAATGATCGCTTCTATCACTGCTGGATGGCAGTGGCCCAAGACATTGACAGCAATGCCGCCGAGAAAATCGAGATATTCTTTTCCTTCCGCATCCCAAACTTTTACACCCTTTCCTTGTGTGATCGCAAAGGGATATCGACGGTAGGTATTCATTAAATATTTGTGATGGAGCGATACAATCTCATCTGTCTTCATTTTTTTACCTAAAGTTTACGATCGTCGATTTTGGGCGTTTTGGTATAAATGTTGTCCCCATCTGTTTTCCTTCCTGAAGATGAAGAAATAGAGAGTGTGGGTTTTTTCCATCTAAAATGTGCACCTGACTCACACCTTGCTCTAATGCAGCAAGCGCACTTTCTACTTTGGGAATCATTCCTCCTGTAATTGCACCCCTTTCAATCAAATTTGCTGCTTCATCGCTTTCTATCGTATCTATCTTCTTCACTCCATCTAACACACCTGGGACATCGGAAAGAAAAACAAGATGCTCTGCTTGTAAAGAAATCGCCATTTGCGAGGCGACATGATCCGCATTGAGATTAAAAGCAACTCCCTCCACTGATGGCGCAACAGGTGCGATCACGGGAACAAATCCCATCTCGATCCATCTCATCAAAAACTGGCAATTAACTCTCACAATTTTTCCTACAAAGCCAAGATCATGACCCTCAGGGTGTTCTAACTGAGTGGCTAGAAAAAGATTGCCGTCATATCCCGAAAGACCTATTGCAGATGCGCCTTTTTGATGGAGTTGCAACACAAGTTCTTTATTGATTTTTCCGATAAGGACCATTTGCACAATGGGCATCATCTCGCTGTCAGTGACTCTAAGTCCATTGACAAATCGAGGAGCAATCCCCATTGTTTTACATATCCTGGAAATCTCAGGCCCTCCGCCATGGACAACAATGGGGTGATACCCTTGCGTTTTTAACCGGGCAATCTCTTGCATCATTGCTGAAATCTGCTCCGGGGTTTGCAAAACCGCTCCTCCACATTTAATGATGACAATACTCATGTGCGAACCTCTTCTCCACATTTAATGATGACAGTTTTCATGTGCGAACCGCTCCCCCATTTAATGATGACAGTTTTCATGTGCGATAAGCCCCATTGATTTTTACATAATCATAAGAGAGGTCGCATCCCCAACTGGTTGCTTGAGCATTTCCTGCATTGAGATCCGCCCTAATGACCACTTCATTTTCGGAAAGAACTTTTAATGCGGTCTCTTCATCGAAGATCAAAGGTGAACCTTTCTCCATCACTTGTACTTGTCCAATGAAGAGATTGACTTTTGAAGGATCAAAATGCGCTCCTGAATATCCAAGGGCGCAAAGAATCCGACCCCAATTGGCATCGCAACCAAAAATGGCTGCCTTGACAAGCAAAGATTTGCAAACAGCACGCGCTGCGATCTTTGCCTCTTCTTCCGATGCTGCACTTTGAATCTGCACTTCTAGAAGCTTCGTCGCCCCCTCCCCATCACGCGCAACTTCTTTAGCCAGAAAAACAAGAACATATTCCAAAGCATGAGCAAATAGTTCAAATTCAGGCGTATCGATATGAATTTCAGCATTTTGCGCTAAACCGTTTGCCAGGATGAGAAGCATATCATTTGTCGATGTATCTCCATCGACAGTGATCATATTGAATGATTTTTCATTCCCTTGTTTCAAAGCAGCTTGCAGTGCCTCTGGGGAAATCTTGGCATCTGTAGTTATAAAACCTAAGATCGTTGCCATATTAGGATGCACCATCCCCGATCCCTTGGAAATTCCTCCTAGAGTCACAAGGGTTCCTCCAATGTCTATTTGAATAGCGAATTGTTTAGAAAAAGTATCTGTCGTCATAATGGCAATTGCAGCATCTGAATCCCCATCATGACTAAGCGTTTGCACAGCAGCCTGGATTCCTTTTTCGATCCGACTCATGGGGAGCGGAAGACCGATAACCCCTGTGCTGCTGACTGCAACCCACTCTTCTGGAATGTCTAGAGCATGCGCTGTTAAAAGACACATGCGTTTGGCATCTTTTATTCCCTGTTCTCCCGTACAAGCGTTGGCATTGCGGCTATTCACCACCACCGCCTGTAAGATTGGGTTCTTTTTTAGGACATCCAAAGTGACTTGGATGGGAGCTGCTTTGACAATGTTCTGTGTAAAGACCCCTGCTGCAACAGCGGGGACTTCACTCCATATCAAAGCTAAATCTTTTTTACTATTCTCTTTGCCATTAATATCAGCAGCAACCCCCGTTGCCTTAAAACCTAGAGGAGCACAAATGCTTCCATCGACCTGTTTTTTATGCATGCATTTCTCCTTTCATGGATACACAGGATATAAATGAGTTAATCCAGTCGTTTCATTAAAATGGAACATCAGATTCATATTCTGAACAGCTTGTCCAGCAGCCCCTTTCACAAGATTATCAATACAGCTGATCACAATCAGCTTCTTCGTCCGCTCATCGACGATCAGTCCAATATCGCAATAATTAGATCCCCTAACATTTGCAGTTTGCGGCAGCTGTCCAAAAGGATAAAGTCTGATAAAAGGTTCATTTGCATAGGCATTCGCATAGATTTCCCAAATCTTTTCGGCCGCAATCTCTTTTGAAAGAGGCAGATAGGCTGTCACTAGCAAGCCGCGAACCATGGGAAGAAGGTGAGGTGTCAATGAAACGAAAATAGGATAACCGGTCATTTCTTCAAAAATTTGTTCGATTTCCGGAGTATGGCGATGGATTCCTCCCACTTGATATGCCTTAAAATTTTCTGCTACTTCGCAAAAATGGGAGCCGGAAGAAAGCGCCTTCCCAGCTCCTGAAACTCCTGATTTTGCATCCAAAACAATCTCTTCTGCCTTAATAATCCCCGCAGCAATTGCCGGCATGCACCCGAGTGCGGAGCATGTCGGATAGCATCCTGGATTTGCAATGAGCTTAGCGTTTTGAATCTCAGTTCGCTTTCCTAGCTCAGGAAGCCCATAAACTGCACTTTCAAGAAGCTGGGGACAAGCGGGTAAATGATGATACCATTTCTCATAAGAACTTGGGTCTTTTAAGCGAAAATCCGCCCCTAAATCGATGCACTTAACGCCTTTTTCTAGAAGGGTTGGGACCAGCGTCATTGCCTGTCCATGAGGCAGCGCCGTGAACATCAGATCACACTGCTTTGCCATTTCTATCGCGTCTAAAGGGGAGCACGCAAGATGGCTTAATGAGCGAAGATGCGGATACACCTCTCCAAGAGGTCTTCCTACATGGGATTGCGACCCTGCATAGACAATTTCAACTTCAGAATGTTGAGACAAAAGGCGGATGAGTTCTATCCCCACATAGCCTGTTGCTCCAGCAATGCCTACTTTAATCATTATTCCTCTCTTTATTTTCATAATTATACACAAAAAATGCATATTTAGTCAAATTTACTTGGATAATTTTTTAAAAAATATTAAATAACATGTACGTAACTAATAGCTTACGTACATAGTTTAGTGAATAAATATTCTATATATTTGCATAAATATTCAATAAATGGTATCATTAAAACATAACAAAGAGGCAAAGATATGAAAAAAGATGGATTATTGATGCTCGAAGATGGCACGGTCTTTTGGGGCCAATCTGTAGGAGTAGAAGGTTTTTTTGTCGGAGAGGTCGTCTTTAACACCTCTATGACAGGGTATCAAGAGATTTTGAGCGATCCTTCTTATTCGCAGCAAATCATCAACTTCACATCTCCCCATATAGGCAATGTGGGCGTGAATGACGAAGACATGGAGTCTCATCGGATTTGGCCAGGAGGTGTAGTCATGCGAGAATTCCACAAAACTCCAAGCAATTGGCGAGCATCTGGAAATCTGCAAGATCTCTTGAAAAGTCAAAATACTCTAGCGATTTCAGGTGTGGACAGCAGAAAGCTCACTCAGATTTTAAGGAAACAGGGAAGCCTAAATGGCTGCATCATGGGAGGAAAAATTGATCCCGACTTCGCACTGCAGCAAGCCCAAGCGTTTCCTGGATTGAACGGTCAAGATTTAGCTAAAGAGGTGACATGCACTGCTCCTTATGAAATGGATAAGCACAACCCTTTTCATGTCATTGTCTTAGATTTTGGAGTGAAACAATCGATATTAAAGCAGTTGATCTTCTCAGGATGTCGTTTGACAATCCTGCCTGCGACAGCCTCAGAAGAAGAAATTTTGAAACTCAAACCTCATGGGGTTGTTCTCTCTAACGGCCCAGGCGACCCTTCTGCGTGCACGGATGCCATTAAAACAATTCAGGCCTTGCTTGGAAAAAAAATCCCTCTTTTTGGGATCTGCTTAGGCCATCAGCTTCTTGCTCTTGCAAGCGGAGCTAAGACAATCAAAATGATCCATGGGCATCATGGGGCCAATCATCCTATTCAAGAGCTCTCTTCTGGAAAGGTGTTCATCAGCAGTCAAAATCATGGATTTGTCGTCAATGAGAACAGTTTGCCCTCTTGTTTAAAAATAACCCATCGCTCTCTTGTGGATGGAACCATTGCTGGCCTGGTCCGAATAGATGCACCGGCTTTGAGCTTTCAGGGACATCCTGAAGCAAGCCCAGGTCCTCATGAACTTCAAGGATTGTTTAAACAGTTCACCATTCTAATGCAGCAACCTTATGCCAAAGCGATCTGATCTTCATACCATCCTTGTCATCGGCTCTGGCCCTATTGTCATTGGCCAAGCGTGCGAATTCGATTACGCAGGCACTCAGGCGTGTCTAGCCCTTCGCGAAGAAGGATATAAAGTCATTTTGATCAACTCCAATCCAGCGACAATCATGACAGATAGCGGTGTCGCTGATGTGACTTATATAGAACCGATCACTGCAGAATTTGTCACGCGCATCATCGAAAAGGAAAAACCTGATGCTCTTTTGCCTACGATGGGAGGACAAACCGCTCTTAATCTCGCACTTTCCCTTGAAAAAAGCGGTGTACTCAACTCTTACGGAGTGAAATTGCTAGGAGCGACATCGCAAGCCATTGAGACAGCTGAAGATCGAACCCTCTTTCGCAAAACCATACAAAATTTGGGGTTAAATCTCCCCAGATCCGGGGGTGCAAAAAATTTAAAGGAAGCGATGGATATCCTTGATCTTATAGGCCTGCCTATCATCATACGTCCTTCTTTTATGTTAGGAGGCAGCGGCAGTGGAATTGCTGAGACAAAAGAGGAGTTTATTCATCTTTGTAAACAAGCCTTTGCCGCTGCTCCTGAGCAGGAGCTTCTTCTAGATGAAGCGTTAATAGGTTGGAAAGAGTTTGAAATGGAGGTTGTGCGCGATAAAAATGATCATTGCATCATCGTCTGCTGCATTGAAAATTTCGATCCTCTAGGCATTCATACAGGAGATTCCATCACTGTAGCACCCGCTCAAACTCTCACTGACAAAGAATATCAACAGATGCGCGATGCCTCTTTTTCTATTTTACGAGCGATAGGAGTAGAGACAGGAGGGTCGAATGTCCAATTTGCCATCCATCCCAATCAGGGACGCATGGTTGTCATTGAGATGAATCCACGCGTTTCGCGCTCATCTGCTTTAGCTTCAAAGGCAACCGGGTTTCCCATCGCAAAAGTCGCTGCAAAACTTGCCATCGGCTATACCTTGCCCGAACTCTCTAGCGCATTAATCGGCAATCAAGTCCCTGCTTTCGGCAGTGGGTATCCGGAAGCGATTTGCGCTTTGGCGTACGCTTCGGCAAACGTTTTTCCCCATCCCATGACCTCGCCTGTCGATTTCATTTCCGGCCCTAAAAGAGAATCGACGTTATCAAATTTTGAAAAAGGAAAAACCGCCTCTTTGACAGCGTAAAATGACAAGGAAGGGGAGTGTTTCAATCCTTGCTCTTTTAATAAGACGCCCATGAGACAATAGGTAGCCGCCTTGACAAGATCGATCCCTGTCGCTTTGGAAAGAAAGGGAGCTGTGCGGGATGCGCGCGGGTTGACCTCTAAGACATAAAGGCTGTTTTCCTGAATGGCAAATTGGATATTGATTAATCCGATAACGCCGCTATTTAAGGCGATTTTTTTTGTCTGCAAGATGAGGGTTTCTTGAAGGGTTGCCGATAGGTGGAAGGGGGGAATAGAACAAGCGGAGTCTCCTGAATGGATTCCTGCAGGTTCTACATGCTGCATAATTCCAGGGACAAAGACGTCTATTCCATCGCAAATGGCATCGATGTCCACTTCAATCGCATCGATTAAAAAACGCTCAAGTAAGACAGGGCTTCCTGAAGTGACTTGAAAAGCTTCTAATAAACTTGCCTCTAATTCTTTTTGATTCATGACGATTGCCATCGCACGTCCACCGAGAACAAAAGAAGGGCGTATGATTAAAGGATAAGCCATCTGCTTTGCAGCGGAGATTCCCTCTTCAAGAGAATGGAAGGTGATATTTTCAGGTTGTTTGAGTCCCAAAGTGTGACTCCATTTCTGAAATTGTGCACGATCTTCCGTTTGATCGATCAAATCGGATGTCAATCCTAAAAGGGGAACTCCCGCTTTTGCAAGATCGCGGCTTAAGCCAAGAGGGGTTTGGCCGCCGTATTGAACTAGGGTGCCAATAGGTTTTTCGATGCGAATGATCTCAAGAACGTCTTCAGTAGTGATTGGAGAAAGATAGAGCTTATCAGCGCAAGAGAGATCCGTGGAAACCGTTTCAGGATTACAATTGACGATCAAAGTTTGGTAACCGAGCTTTTTCAAAGCTGTAATTGCATGGACGCAGCTGTAATCAAATTCAATGCCTTGTCCAATGCGTGAAGGACCGCTTCCTAAGATTAACACTTTGGGTTGATCCGAAGGGCAAGATTCGCATTCTTCCTCATAAGTAGAGTATAAATAAGCCACCGATGTCGAGAATTCTCCGCTGCAGCTATCCACACGTTTATAAACAGGGAAGATCTGAAACTCTTCCCTTTTTGCCTGGATAGCTTCTTCACTGCACCCCATCCATTTTCCAAGTTGGAGATCGGAAAAGCCGAGCTGTTTAAAGTGAAAGAGTTCTTCTTTAGAAAGTGTGTGCAGCTTTTTCTTGCAGATCTCTTTTTCTTTGAGGACGAGTGTTTCGATGTGGCCCAAAAACCAAGGGTCGATATCTGTTTTTTCTTGAATGTCAGATAAAGAGATTCCTGCTCGAAATGCATCGAAAATAGACCAAAGTCTGTAAGGGCCAGGACCTAGATGAGATGAGGTTTTAGGAGGAGCGATTTCTAAGCTGCGCATCGCCTTGAGAAGGGCTT
>Ga0206843_10142_pt1 | contig 22938 bp, 14 predicted proteins | sample Alteio_BWOrgCont_21_FD_152869 | JGI IMG/M metagenome (GOLD analysis project Ga0206843, IMG submission 152869) | Enriched cells from forest soil in Barre Woods Harvard Forest LTER site, Petersham, Massachusetts, United States -... | ecosystem: Environmental > Terrestrial > Soil > Temperate forest >...
CACCGGCGGCGGTACCTGGAGCAGCAGCAACCCATCGGTAGCTACCATTGGTACAGGCACTGGTGTGGTTACCGGTGTAGCGGTAGGCTCGTCAATTATCACTTATTCGCTAAGCACAGGCTGTGTTGATACTAACCTGATCACTATTAATGCTGCGCCATCGGCTATATCCGGCGCCGCAAGTGTTTGCGTGGCATCGACTACCACATTGACCGATCCCGGCGGGGGCGCATGGAGCAGCAGTCTTACAACGGTGGCTACCATTGATGCCGGTGGAGTGCTTGCAGGTGTAGCTTCCGGGACAACGGTAGTTACCTACACTGCAGGCCCGGCGTGCTATGTTACTAAAACAGAAACTATAAATCCATTGCCCGCAGCTATCACCGGCACCACTCCTATATGTGCAGGCAGCACTACCATATTCAGCGATGCCGGAGGTGGGACATGGACTAGTGGAACCACAACGATCGCTACAATATCCAGCTCCGGTACGGTTACTGCGGTAGCCGCCGGAACGACAAATATTACTTACACACTGAGCACTGGTTGCCAGGCTAATAAGATAGCTACCGTAAACCCGGTGCCGGCAAATATAGCCGGGACCAGCAGTGTTTGCGCCGGCCTTACGGTTACATTGACTGACGCCACCACCGGGGGCACGTGGAGCTCAGGCATTACAACAATAGCTGCCATTGGTTCTGTTACCGGTATTGTTACCGGTGTAGCAGCAGGTACTGCCACTATCTCTTATAATTTGTCTACGGGTTGTAACAAGACTTTTATTGTTACAGTTAATCCTTTGCCATCTTCTATTACAGGCACTACTACGGTATGCGTTAACTCTACGACTGCCTTAACCGATGGCGGCGGCGGTACATGGAGCAATACAAACCCTACGATAGCGACCGTAGGCGCCAGCACGGGCATTGTAACAGGCGTAGCGTCGGGCACGTCTGTTATTACGTATACGCTTAGCACGGGTTGCAAGATCACAGCTACTACAACAGTAAGCCCGGTGCCAGCAGCAATATCCGGAACGCCCCGTGTATGCGCCGGACTGACCGTATCGCTAAGTGATGCGGGTGGAGGTACCTGGAGCAGTGGTAATACCGCTATCGCCACAGTTTCTGCCGGAGGGGCCGTTTTAGGGTCATCTGCAGGTACTACAGCCATTTCTTACACATTGTCTACCGGTTGCAGGTCTACAATAGCATTTACGGTTAACCCTGTTCCGGCGGCTGTATCGGGCGTTACGAGTATATGCGCCGGGTTGAGCACTAACTACACGGATGCTACAACCGGCGGCACGTGGACCAGCAGCGATGCTACCAATGCTGCCATAGGTTCCAGCTCCGGTGTTGTTTCAGCCGTATCTTCAGGGCCGGCTATCATTAGTTATACATTATCTACTGGTTGCCTTGCTTCAAGATCATTAACGGTTAACGACCTGCCTGCTGCAATAGCCGGTAACACAGATATCTGTGCAGGGCTGACATCTGAATTGAGCGACGCTACAACGGGCGGCACCTGGAGCACGAACACCACGAATGTGGCTACTATTAATTCATCAGGACTGGTCACGTCTATTGCTGCCGGCTCTGTTACGGTGAGTTATACGCTGACCTCTACGGGTTGTGTATCGGTTGCCGGGGCTTCCGTATTTCCACTTCCTTCTGCAATAGTTGAGTCGCCCTATGTTTGCATAGGCATGGTAACTACTCTTGATGATACCACATCTGGCGATGCAACCTGGATCAGTGGTAATACTGCAATAGCAACGATAGACTCAGACTCAGGGGATATGACAGGTATTGCAGCCGGTGTGGCTACGATCACTTACCAGCTTACATCTGGTTGCATTACTACAGTGCAGGCAACCGTTACGGCTATGCCGGCGGCCATTACAGGAACCGCCGCCGCATGTGTCGGGTCTACCACAGCACTTAATGATGCTACCACAGGTGGTACCTGGAGCAATAGCGATCCCTCGATAGCTACAGTTTTATCTTCTTCCAGCATTGTTACAGGTGTTGGGGCCGGGACATCTACCGTCACCTATTCAGCCGGGGCGCCGGGGTGTATAGCCACAACCACAATGACGGTCAATGCTTTGCCCTCTGCCATTTCAGGCGCGGCTGCTGTGTGCGTGGGTGGCGCCATTACGCTTAGCGATGCAGGCGGAGGTACATGGAGCAGCAGCAGTAATAGTATAGCAACAGTGGTGCCGGGCACCGGTGTTGTTACAGGTGTGGCCGCAGGTACTGCTACTATCACGTATAAGTTAAGCACGGGTTGCACCAGCACCGTCATTATTTCCGTTGATCCATTGCCATCGGCAATTAGTGGCACTATGATATCCTGTACGGGCGGCACCACAACATTGACCGATGCTGGCGGCGGTACCTGGGCCAGTGGTACTGCTGCGGTGGCTACTATTGGTGCAAGCAACGGGGTTGTTACTTCGGTAGCCGTTGGCACTACTACTATTACTTATATGCTGGGCACAGGCTGTAAAGCCACAACCACGGTTACTATAAATGCAGCACCTACGCTTTCAAGCGCTACAAACAATGGGCCTGTATGCGCGGGCTCTACACTTACGCTAACCGCAAATACACCTTCGCATGTTACTGCGTATTCATGGTCGGGCCCGGTAGCTGTTGCCGGTGGTACCACCGCATTTGCAAGCGTTAGTTCTGCTACTACGTCGGCCGGCGGTACTTATACCGTAATAGTGAGCAATGGCACAGGCGGCGGCTGCAATGTCAACTATACTACAACAGCCGTGGTTAATGCTACCCCTACGGCAGCGCCCGCAAACAATAGCCCTATGTGTACCGGCGGCATTGTAACGCTTTCGGCAAACCCAGCGGGCAGCACCAGCGTATACACATGGAGTGGGGCAAACCTGTCGTCAACAACTGCGCAAAATCCCACGGTTACACCTACGGTTACTACTACTTATTCTTTGACGGTAACCAATGGTACTGGAAATCCCGGTTGTGCCCCCGGTACCGTGTATACTACTACAGTAACTGTAAATGCTGTGCCTACAGCAGCGCCTTCTAATATCAGTCCTGTTTGTTCTGGTACTGGCGTTTCGCTTACCGCTAACCCTGGCGGCAGCACAAATACCTATACCTGGAGTGGCTCAAGTCTTTCGTCGACAACGGCACAAAACCCAACGGCTACGCCAACTGTTACGAGCACTTATTCGCTCACTGTTAGCTACGGCATTGGTAATCCCGGTTGTAGCCCTGCTACTGTATACACCACTACTGTTTCTGTTACACCAAGTGGTAACTGGATAGGTGTAACAAGCGCTAACTGGAACGATGCTACTAACTGGTGTGGCGGCATACCTACCGCAACAACCAATGTTGCTATACCACCTGGCGTACCTAATTATCCTGTTATAACCTCCGGTGCGGTTTCTGCTAATAATATTACTATACTCACCGGAGCGTCGTTGACAGCAAATGGCGGCACTGTGCAGATAGCGGGCGCTATTGCCAACAGCGGCACGTTTACTGCCACCAATGGCGCCATAGTAATGAACGGCTCACTGGCCCAGGCCATACCTGCCAATACTTTTGCCGCTAATACCATCAGTAATCTTACTGCCAGCAACGCCGCTGGCGTAACACTGGGTGGTACGCTGAATGTATCAGGGACCGTTAAGGCTGCAACGGGTAATCTGAATTCCGGAGGGTATCTTACATTGCTATCTACTGCAACACAAACAGCGCTTATCGATGGTAGCGGTGCGGGTGAGGTGTTAGGCAACGTTACTATGCAGCGCTACCTGCCTTCGGGCTATGGTTACCGCTATTTAAGCTCACCTTTTACTGCGGCTACCGTTAGCGGTTTGTCTTCTTATATCAGTTTATCATCGTCTTTCCCCCTGTTCTATAATTATGATGAAAGCCAGGTGGCAACCGGGTTTTTACCAGATACCACAGGGGCTAACTTGCTTGCGCCGCTTACGGGTTATGCAGGTAATTTCGGGTCATCGTCATCTGTGGTTACTGTTTCGCTTACCGGCGTTGTCAGCAATCATACTATATCATCTACTGTATATAATCACAATAATACTTACACGCAGGGTTATAATCTTGCCGGCAACCCCTATCCATCACCTATTGACTGGAATGCTTCGTCGGGGTGGACAAAGACGAATATTGACAATGCTATTTACTATTTCAATAAGAGCGATACCAACCAGTATACAGGTACCTACAGTTCCTACGTAGGTGGTGTGTCCAGCGATGGGGTAGCGTCTAATATTATTCCGTCTATGCAGGGGTTCTTTGTTCATGTAACAAACGGCACTTATCCTGTTACGGGGACACTGGCGGTAAATAATCCGGCCCGCGTAAATAACCTTACGCCCGTTTACCACAAGCAGACAACAGCCATTCAGCCAATGCTCAGGCTCTTTGCCGGTTATTCGGGCGATGTGGCTGTTGCAGATCCTGTGGTTGTTTATTTTAATGACGCTGCAACCGATTCATTTAATAAAGAGCTGGATGCACGTAAGTTGCTCAATACAATGGCAGACGTGCCTAACCTGTATTCAATGTCGCACGACAGGACAACAAATTACTCTATACACGCACTGGCAGATCCTATAGACAGCACACATATTGTGCCGCTAGGCCTGGATCTGCAAAAAGATGGCTGGATAGTGTTTAATGCCAGGGATATTAAGAATATACCCTCGTCTGTACACATCTATTTATATGATACCAAAACAGGCACTGCCCAGGACCTGCAGGCAAACCCATTATACCGGGCAAATGTAACTGCCGGAAAACACGAGAACCGTTTTTACCTGATGTTTACTACGACAGACAAGGCAGGTATTCCCGTAGTTAATTCGGAATTGAATGCCTACACACGTGGGGAACATCTGTTTGTTTATCTCACCGACGGAGATGGTGAACTTATGGTAACCGACATGCTTGGCCAGGTAATTTCAAGAACCAATATTAGTGGCAATGGCTACCATGGTGTAACACTGCAGGTAAGCAGCGGCATATACGTGGCAACACTCATCTCAAGCGCCGGTAAGCAGTCTAAGAAGATATTTATCGGGACAAAGTAGTGTACCAGCGTAGGGCGCTATTAGCTGTTTCTTATTTCACCCCCTCCAATAATTACAAATCGAGCTGGTCTCAAGGGCTGTTTCTGTTTTAGGAATAGAAAAGCAGCCTATAGCCGTTATAAGTATTCTAGTTTTTGGAAAAAATGTTCAGTTAATGGAACGTTAATTGATATTGATTAACATTAATCAATTGATTGTCAGCTTTTTATGATTTTGGCACGTCGTTGGTTATATCCCTATCAAACAACGATAATCAAACTCAAACTCAAACTTCTAAAATAACTTAAAATGAAAAACATCGTAAAACTCTTCGCAACAGCAGCAATCATCATCGCAGGCACTAACGCATCTTTTGCCCAGGCTACAGCAACAGCTTCTGCCTCTGCTACCATCATCACTCCTATCGCTATCTCTAAAACGGTAGATATGAACTTCGGTAACGTAGCTGTTTCTGCTACCTTAGCTGGTACTACAGTTCTTGCTCCGGCTGGCACTCGTACTACTGGTGGTGCAGGTGGTGTTACCCTTCCGGCTACTACAGGTACTGTAACTGCCGCGAGCTTTAACGTTACAGGCCAGGGCAACTACTCTTACATCATCACCTTACCTGGTACCGTAGTAATAACAGACGGATCTACACATAACATGAACGTGACCAACTTCACCAGCAGCCCATCAGGCACAGGCCTTCTAAGCTCAGGTGGTGCACAAACACTTACTGTAGGTGCTACCCTTAACGTAACAGCAGCACAAACTGCTGGCACCTACACAAATGCAACAGGTGTACCGGTTACAGTTAACTACAACTAATCAACTCTTTCATACTGGTTCCTAAACCCTATTCAAAAAACTTAACGCTGCGTGGAGCAGCGTTTTTTTTATGCCATGTATTGAGATTTAGATACAATAAGCTTTTATAATAAATGTATATTGAAATGTAAAGCAGCCAATTGTGTACGGGTAGTGGTTTTAACGTTTTTTTTAATAAGAAAATATTGCTTTCCCATTTCTTTTCTATCTACTTTTGACCTCAGTTTGTTAAACTCCATGAAGGGCTACTTTGTTTCATCTTCTGTTTTCGTGCGGTCGGCATGGCTTGCTTTAGCGGTCGTGCTGGTGGTATGTTGTGGCCCGGTGAAAAGGCTGGTAGAACTAAGAAATAACAAAGGCATTACCACTTCAGCGCAGCTATCTTTAGAGAATAACAAACTCCGGACCTTCTACCGGGAAAAGCACGAGATCACAGCCCCTGTTCGCGATGTTATTCAGCAGTCGCCTGCTACCGGTATGGCTCTTTATTTTGCGTCAGCGCTTATTTTAGCTGTTCTTCTGCTGGAGCAAGTCCCTGATCTTAAAACACAATATACCCCGGCGATATTCCTGTCCGGAATTCCTCTCTATTTGCGTGTCAGAAAGTTACAAGTCTGATTTTTTCTTGTTTATCCCGTTCGTGGCATAATTCTATACGCTATAAGGTTTATCCTATAGCTATAGTACCATTAAGGCCCATAAAACCATTTAAAACAGGAATAATCATTCTCTTGTGAAGAAAAAGTTCAAGTATCCATTATTTTTTTTGGCGGTGTTTCTAAAGGCGGCGACGGCAGCTTATGGCCAGCATGGCACCGATCCGGCCCCGTCGTTTACGCTGGCAGATTGTATCAGCTATGCCTTAAAACACCAGCCAAATGTAAACCAGTCGAAAATTAATATTGCGGTTGCCAGAACCACGAACAAGATCAACTTGTCGGGCTGGTTGCCACAAGTCAACCTGTCTGGCAATCTCATCCATTACAATACACTACCCACTACCTTTATTTCAGATTCCCTGGGTGGCGCACCCAGAACATCGCACACCGGCGTGGTTAATACCTTTATACCTGAAGCATCTGCCACTGAAACGATTTTTAATCCCCAGCTTTTATATGCTGCCAAGAGCGCACACCTGTATATAGACCAGGCCAAACAAATATCAGACAGCACCCAAATATATATCGTAGCCAACCTCAGCAAATCGTTTTACAACCTGCTGCTTACCCTGGAGCAGATCAATGTGCTGAAAGAAGATACCGCCCGCCTGAACAGGAACGTGATGGATACCTACCACCAGTTTGAAGGGGGTATAGTAGATGAGACAGATTACGACGAAGCTGTGATAACGCTGAATAATTCGCTGGCGCAGCTGAGGCAGCAGGTGGAAAATGTAACACCTCAATACTCGGTAGTAAAACAACTAATGGGCTACCCGCCGGAACAGCAATTCAACGTATCATTTGATACCCTGCAAATGATGCAGGACATAGTATTTGATACCGGCAGAGTACTTGACTACGAGAAAAGAATTGAATTCCAGCAAATACAGACTGCAAAAAAACTACAGCACCAACTTACCAATTATTACGGGGCAGCCTTTTTACCTACAGTTTCTGCTTTCTATAATTATTACTACGAGTACGAAAATAACACAACGGCAGACCTTTTTTCGAATGCTTATCCCTATTCATACGGTGGACTCTCTTTTAATATCCCCATATTCACAGGCTTCTCACGGGTAGAGAATGTGCATAAATCAAGGCTTCAGGAGCAGATAGTAGACTGGGCGGAAGTAAACCTGAAGTCGCAAATGTATACGGAATATACCTCGGCTATGGCAAACTATAAGGCCAACTTATATAACTGGGGCATACTGAAAGATAATGTGAACAGGGCAAAGAATGTGTATCGCATAGTGTCACTGCAATATAAGCAGGGTATAGTGGCTTACCTGAATATGATAGTTGCAGAATCGAACCTGATAGCGGCGGAAACAGGTTATACCAATGCGCTGTTCCAACTGCTGTCCAGCAAAGTAGACCTTGAAAAAGCCCTGGGCGATATACCATATAATCAATAACATCATTAATAAAACGCACCGTTCTTATGAACAGATCAGCACTCAGTATATTTCTTATTTGCGCTGTGGTTTTCTGCTCCTGCGAGGAGAAGAAGACGCCGCCACCGCAGCCCACGCCGGTAAACCTGGACACGGTACATGCGCGGCCGGTAGTATATTACGACAGGTACCCATCTACCACTGTAGCTCTTAGCCAGGTAAACCTGCTGGCACAAGTGCAGGGCTACCTGACCGGTATATTTTTTAAAGAAGGGGCCCATGTCTCCAAAGGGCAGAAGCTATACGATATAGACAGCCGCATATACCAGAATAACTACGACCAGGCTGTGGCGAACCTGAAGGTAGCACAAGGCACACTGACACAGTCGCAGCAGGATGCGGACCGCTATACCTTTCTGAACAATGAAAAAGCCGTGGCCAAGCAGCTATACGATCACGCAATGATCACGCTTCAAAACTCTAAAAGCTCTGTGCAGGCAGCTGAGCAGACGGTTAAAACCGCTAAGCAGAATCTCAGCTATTCAGTTATTACAGCTCCGTTTGATGGCACGATCGGCTTCAGCCAGGTAAAACTGGGCGACCTGATGAATGTGGGCAGCACCGTATTGAATACTGTATCTTCAGACGACCCCATGGCCATTGACTTCCTGATCAATGAAAAACAACTGACCTACTTTGAAGATATCAACAAGGGAAAGTTCAATAGCGTTGACTCACTTTTTACGTTGCTCATGCCCAATAATTCATTCTATCCGCAGGCCGGTAAAATATCTGTGATAGACCGTGCTGTTGACCCGCAGACCGGCGCTATACGCGTAAGGCTTGTATTTCCAAACCCAGCCACCAATTTACGGGCAGGCATGAGCTGCGTACTCAGGGTGAGAAACGTAGACTCTACACCGCAGATATTAGTGCCAAGCAAGGCAGTAGTAGAACAGATGGGTGAATACTTCGTATTCATGGCTAAAGACACGGTAATGGCCGCAAAAGATACGGCATCGAAGAAGCAGGACCATCAGCCTGAAGAGCGCCGCGGATTATTCGCTTTCCAGAGAAAGGTAAAGACCGGCGAAACGATAGGCGCTAATGTGATCATAAAAAGTGGCATAGCAGAGGGCGACAGGATAGTGATAGATGGGGTACAGGCGCTGCACGATGGCTCGCAGATTACTACAGCTAATGTAGTGCCGCCTGCGCAGCCAGGAAAAGGTGGAAAATAGCTATCGCAGAAAAATGAATAATATAAAGCAAAATGATATTGAATTATTGTCTTTTGATGAATAACCTATGATAGCTAACACCTTTATTAAAAGGCCGGTAACAGCCATCGTTATATCTATCGTATTAGCTATTACGGGTACTATCTGCATTCTTAACCTGCCGGTAGACCAATACCCGGATATTACGCCGCCGGTAGTGCAGGTAAATGGCCAGTTTACCGGCGCCGACGCCCAGACGGTGGAGCAAACCGTGGCTACGCCCATAGAGCAGCAGGTAAACGGTACGCCCGGCATGGAATACATGCAGAGCAATAATACCAACAACGGCCTGATGTCTATGAACGTAACCTTTAAAATAGGTACAGACATAGATGTGGCTACGCTGGATGTGCAGAACCGCGTGAGCATAGCCTCGCCACTGTTGCCAGCTGTTGTAAGCCGCCTGGGGCTTACGGTACGTGCCGTAAACCCAAGTATGCTGATGATGGTGGCTATATATGCACCGCAGGGCACACATGATATTACCTTCCTGGATAACTATACTAACATATTTGTGCAGGATGCCCTGCTGCGTGTGCCGGGTGTAGGCAGCATCAACAGGTTTACGGACGACTTCAGTATGCGTATCTGGATGAACCCGGAAAAAATGGCGTCGCATAATCTTACGCCTGCCGATGTTATAGCGGCACTCAATGCGCAGAACGTGCAGGTGGCAGCGGGGTCGGCAGGTGTACCGCCTCAACAGAAAACACAGACGTATGAGTTAGGCATCCTTGTTAACGGCCGACTGAGCAAGGTATCTGAGTTTGAAAAGATAGTAGTGAAAACAATACCTGCTACGGGAGAATTGGTGTACATGAAAGATGTGGCAAGGGTAGAGCTGGGCAAATTTACTTTTTCCAGTAACTCGTTTGTAGATGGCAAGCGCGCCTCTTACCTGCAGATATACCAGGCCCCCGGAAGCAATGCCCTGGAAACGGCAAATGGTGTATATAAAGCCCTCGCGCAGCTGAAGAAAACCTTCCCTGCAGATGTGGAATACAGTGTGCCGTTTGAATCTGTGACTGTAGTAAAAGTGTCTATGAACGATGTGGTATGGACACTGCTGAAAACGCTGGGGCTTGTGGCTATAGTAGTATTCCTGTTCCTGCAAAACTGGCGGTCTACATTGATACCGGTGTTAGCTATACCTGTTTCTATACTAGGTACTTTTTGCTTTTTCATACCGCTTGGTTTTACCATCAATACACTAACCATGTTCGGCTTTGTACTGGCAATAGGTATTGTGGTAGATGATGCCATTATAGTAGTAGAGGCGGTGCAGCACTATATAGATGAGCACAATATGAGTGCGAAGGAAGCCACCTATTATGCTATGAAGGATATTTCTGCACCCGTAGTAGCTATTGCATTGATACTGGCAGCAGTGTTTGTGCCGGTGGGTTTTATACCCGGTATCGTAGGGCGCTTATACCAGCAGTTCGCTATTACTATTGCTATATCGGTAATGTTATCGGCTTTCATCGCATTGTCACTGACACCGGCTTTATGTACATTGTTATTGAAACCATCTCCTAAAGAAGAGGATAAGAAAATGAACTGGATGGACAAGATGTTCCAACGTTTCAATAAATGGTTTGATAAGGTAACTGAGCAATATTCCGAAGGTGTTAAGTGGAGCATTAAGGCATCAAAGTTTATCATTATCCTGCTGGTGTGTATTTGTGCGGGTACTGTATTGCTGTTTAAATATAAGCCCACAGGCTTTATACCATCTGAAGACGATGGTAACTTATATGTCACCTACCAGTTGCCGCCGGCATCGTCTACTGCACAGTCGGTGTCAGTAATGTCGCAGATCATGAAGGCGGTGGCTTCTACGCCGGGAGTGGCGCACTATGCAGCGCTCTCCGGTCTTAATGTAATTACCAATGCTACTAACTCAAATTGTGGCACCGTTTACTGCCAACTCAGCCCCTGGGACGATCGCAGTAAGAGTAGCGAACAGGTGCCGGGAATAATTGGCGAGATGCAAAAACGCATTTCGGATGCTGGTATTAAGAATGCCAATATCCAGGTTATTCAGCCGTCACCAATTCCTGGGGTGGGAGCTACTGTAGGCTTTAGCTTCCAGATAGAACAGCGCAATACAAATGACGATCTGCATGCCTTTGAAAAGGTGGTCAACAATTTTGTGGCTGAAGCTAATAAAGACCCTACGGTATCAAAAGCATATAGCTACTATACCGCGCGTACACCCAACTTTAACCTGACTGTAGATCGTGACAAATGCGAAAAGCTGGGTATAAACATTGCCGATGTATTTACTACTATACAGGCATATATGGGCAGCCTGTACATTAACGATTTTACTACTTACAATCGTACATTTCACGTAGTGGTGCAGGCTGATACCATGTATCGTGCGCTGATATCAGACATGAACAAGTATTACGTGCGTAACCAGGCCGGCGAAATGCTGCCGCTGGGCACAGTAATAAGCTACCAGCCAACGGAAACAGCGCCGCTTATTTCCCACTTTAATATCTTCCGATCTGCGGAGATAGACGGGGCGTCAGGTGAAGGTTATAGTAGTACACAGACCCTCGATGCACTGAAGAAGATAGCAGATCGCGTATTGCCACAGGGCTATGCATATGAATATTCCGGCCTGAGCTATGAAGAGATAAAAGCAGGCTCTACCACTATATATATCTTCATATTCTCCATTACGTTCGTTTTCTTATTCCTGGCTGCGCTTTATGAGAGTTGGTCGGTGCCGTTCTCCGTGTTGCTGGCTGTGCCAATTGGCGCGTTCGGTGCAATACTCGTTCTTATCTTCCTCCCCAAAATATCTAACAACGTATATGCACAGATAGGCCTTATCACACTCATAGGTCTTGCTGCTAAAAATGCCATTCTTATAGTCGAGTTTGCCAAGGTGCGCGTAGACCGTGGAGAAGAGTTAATGAAATCCACGATTGATGCGGTGAAGCTCAGGTTAAGGCCTATAGTAATGACTTCGCTCGCATTTATACTCGGAGTATTGCCTCTGGTATTTGCCACAGGTGCGGGAGCTATTGCCCGCAGAACTATTGGCTATACCGTACTTGGCGGCATGATAGCAGCATCGAGCCTTGCCATATTTATTGTGCCGGTTCTTTATGTACTAATAACCCGGTTATCTTACGGCAAGAAGAAACTGGATTACTTGCTGGCCCATCACGACATGCTGATGGAAAAAGCAAAGAAAGTGGAAGAGCAAAACATAGATGCCGAGCTGGAGTATGAAATTCAGAAGTCGCGCGATCTCCATGATGGGAACAAAGACGAAAAACAAGGAGAAACAAACTCTCAACACGACAAAAACGAAAATACAGACGACCCGGAAAAAAATAGAGTATAGCAACCAACTCAACTCTTTGGTTTTCACTTTTCACCTTTAACTTATAAAAATTGATCGCTAATACATTTATAAAACGCCCTGTAACCGCTATCGTAATATCGATAGTGCTGATGATATCGGGCGTAATTTGTATTAAGAATCTTGCGGTCGATCAATACCCTAACATCTCTCCGCCTGCGGTGTCAGTATCGGGTCAATATACTGGCGCTGATGCGCAAACGGTAGAGCAAAACCTGGCAACGCCCATAGAAGAGCAGGTAAACGGTACGCCCGGCATGGAGTACATGACGAGCACCAATACTAATACCGGTAACATGAATGTGAATGTCACTTTCAAAGTAGGCACGAATGTTCATATTGCAGCGCTCAATGTGCAGAACCGTGTGGGCATAGCGGCTCCGCTGTTGCCATCTGTAGTAAGTAAGCTTGGACTTACCGTCAGAGCGCGTAACCCCAGCATGCTCATGATGGTGGCTATCTTTTCTCCCAAAGCTTCTCACAACGTTACTTTCCTCGATAACTATACTAATATATTTATAGAAGATGCGCTGCTGCGTGTGCCGGGGGTAGGGGATATCACCACCCGTACCGATCCCTTTAGCATGCGCGTATGGATGGACCCTGAAAAGATGGCCGCCCATAGCCTCATCCCCGCCGATGTTATTGCTGCGCTGAATGCGCAGAATGTACAGGTTGCCGCAGGCTCAGCAGGAGCGCCGCCTCAGCAGGGAGATCAGTCTTACGAAATAGGCATACTGGTAAACGGCATGTTGAAAACTGTTCCTGATTTTGAGAAGGTGGTGGTGAAGACTATCCCGTCAAAAGGCGAGCTTGTGTACCTTAAAGATGTTGCCAGGGTAGAGTTGGGTAAGTTCACCTTCTCCAGTAATTCATTCGTAGACGGCAAGCGGGCTTCCTATGTCCAGATATTCCAGTCGCCCGGCAGCAACGCCCTGGAGACTGCCAATAATGTGTATGCCGCGCTGGAGCAGCTAAAGAAATCTTTCCCTACCGATGTGGATTACACGGTGCCTTTTGAATCGATCACCATCATAAAGGTATCTATGCACGAGGTAATAGATACTCTCATAAAAGCCTTGGTACTGGTAGCTATTGTGGTACTGCTTTTCCTGCAAAACCTGCGCTCTACCCTCATACCTATACTGGCTATACCCGTATCCATTCTTGGCACCTTTATCTTCTTCATACCCCTTGGCTTTACTATTAATACACTCACCATGTTTGGGTTTGTATTAGCAATAGGTATTGTGGTCGACGATGCAATTATAGTAGTAGAGGCGGTGCAACATTATATCGACCACGAAAATATGAGTGCTAAGGAAGCCACTTACAACGCCATGAAGGACATCTCTGCACCTGTGGTGGCTATTGCGCTTATACTTGCAGCAGTGTTTGTGCCCGTAGGCTTTATCCCCGGTATAGTAGGGCGATTGTACCAGCAGTTTGCCATTACCATTGCCATATCCGTAATGCTGTCGGCATTCATTGCGTTGTCGCTTACACCCGCACTTTGTACGCTGCTTTTAAAGCCTACAAAAAAAGATAAGAAGCTCAATTTTATAGAAAAGTTCTTCGCAGCATTTAATCGCTGGTTCGACCGGTTTACTAACAGCTATTCAAATGGAGTAAAGCGAAGTATTAAGGCATCAAAGTTTGTGATCATCATACTGGTGTGTATCTGTGTAGGTACGGTGTTGCTGTTCAGGTATAAGCCTTCCGGCTTTATTCCGTCTGAAGATGAAGGGCGCTTATTTGTTACCTACCAGCTTCCGGAAGCTACTTCCACAACCCAATCGGTGGAGTTGATGAATAAACTGATGCCGATAGTAGGCAGCACACCTGGCGTGCTGCATTACGCAGCTCTGTCCGGCCTTAACATACTTAACGGCGGCTCCAACTCTAATAACGGAACCATTTTCGTTACCCTGAAGCCGTGGGAAGAACGTACGGCTCCGGAGCAGCGTGTGCCTGGCATAATGGACGTGATCAAAAAGCGCGTAGCCAAAGCAGGTATTAAAAACGCGAACATTGTAGTGATACCTCCCCCACCTATCCGCGGCATAGGACAGGCAGCCGGCTTTAGTATGCAGATAGAGCAAGGCAATACCAGCGACGATGTGCAGGCATTTGAAAAGGTGGTGAAGAAATTTGTAGCTGAGGCACATAAGAACCCTGCTATATCCACAGCGTTTTCCTATTTCTCCGCACACACTCCCTGCTTTGATGTTACTGTAGACCGTGAGAAATGCCAAAAGCTGGGCGTGAATATATCTGATGTCTTTACCACCATGCAGGCATATATGGGCAGCCTGTTTGTAAATAATCTAACCCTATACAACCGTACCTTCCACGTAGTGGTGCAGGCCGATACTACTTTCCGTGCACTGGTATCTGACATCAATAAATTTTATGTACACAACCAGGCGGGGGAAATGCTGCCACTCAGCACACTTATTACCTACAAGCCATCCGTAGCCGCACCGCTTATTACGCACTTTAATATCTTCAGGTCCGCAGAGGTAGATGGTTCCACACCTCCCGGCTATAGCACCGGCGAGGGTATAGAAGCGCTTAAAGCTACGGCAGAAAAAGTACTGCCCCAGGGCTATACCTATGAATTTTCAGGTCTTAGTTATGAAGAGATCAAAGCAGGCTCTACCACCATTTATATCTTTGTCTTTTCCATCACATTCGTATTCCTTTTCCTTGCTGCCCTATACGAAAGCTGGTCAGTGCCGTTCTCGGTAATGCTGGCTGTGCCTATCAGCGCCTTTGGCGCCATACTTATGCTGGTCTGCATTCCTAAGCTTACTAACAATGTATATGCACAAATAGGCCTGATAACACTGATAGGCCTTTCAGCAAAAAACGCCATTCTCATAGTAGAGTTTGCCAAAGTAAGGGTAGACCGTGGCGAAGAGCTCATTAAGTCAACCATAGAAGCGGTGAAGCTGCGCCTCCGCCCCATCATCATGACTTCTCTTGCATTTATACTTGGGGTTATGCCGCTTGTATTTGCATCAGGCGCCGGCGCTGTTGCCCGTAAGACGATCGGTTTTACCGTACTTGGTGGTATGCTTGCCGCATCAAGCCTGGCTATATTCATAGTGCCTGTGCTGTTTGTGGTTATTACCAAGGTTTCTTACGGTAAAAAGCAATTGGCCTACCTACAGGAACATCATGATGAGTTGATGGAAAAAGCCAAAAAGGCCGAGCAGGAAAACATAGACCCTGAGCTGGAGTTTGATATAGCAGAGGAGCACAATCAGAAAAAGACTGACGAAGAGAAGAGCAACAAAGAATAAAAATCCAGCTTGCCTTATTACATGGCTGTGATATACAAAGGCGAAATATCGGTATATTTGCGCCTTCGTAAGCCATGCCTAAATATTTTTTTTATACATTATTTTTTTGCTTGCTTTGTATGCTGCAAACCGAAGCGCAGGATGTACCTGTCAATTCCGGCTTTGGCATAGAGGCCAATATGATCGGTGGCAGGATCATAAAGCATACAAAGAAATTTACGGCGCCCATACCACCATTATCAGGTGCGCTCGATGTCAACTTTCTCTGGCAGACCTACGGTAAAAAAGACTGGCAGCAGCGGCGAAACTTCCCGGTAATAGGCATAGGTATTACCTGCACAGATTATGGCAACAGCGCAGTTTTGGGCAATAGTATAGGCGTTTATCCAAACCTGCAGATACCATTAATTCATCGCGGAAATGTGGAGTGGACACTCCGCATAGGCGATGGCCTGGCTTATGTTTCCAGGAAATACCAGACCATAGCGCCCATAGATACCACTAACAACGCCATAGGTAGCCACCTTAATGACTTTGCCGTTGTTATGACCGATCTGCGCTATCATGTCAATGACCATTGGCAGGTGCAGTGTGGCCTCAGCTTCACGCATATATCGAATGCCGATTATCACCAGCCTAACCTGGGTATTAACCTGGGCGGTATACATGCCGGTGTGCAGTATTCGCCCGTTACCAACCGCCCAAAAAAGATAATAAAAGAACTGACCCCGCTCAAAAATAGGTGGCTGATACAGGCGAGGACTGGGATCACCTACAATGAGGCACGGGCCGATGGCGATCCCGTTGTGCCCAGCTATATCTTCTCAGTTTATGCCAGCAAAAGGTGGCATAGCAATAACAAATTGATCATAGGTTTGGACTATGGGTACCATACTGATGTCTACGACTTTTTGAAACGGTGGAATGTAGAGCACGGCCACGAAATGGGTCACGCCTGGGATGGTGCATTCTTTGCCGGCAATGAATTCCTCATAGGTAGGGTAGGCATCCTCACCTCGCTTGGTATCTACTATCACCAGACCTACCTTAAGTTCGATCCTTTTTACGAAAAGTTCGGCTGCAACTATTACCTGCTGCAGCATGAGCATGGCCCCGTCAAAGAGCTGTTCCTATCAGCAATGCTGCTGGCGCACGAGATCACTGCACAGTACGGTGAGTTCGGCATAGGCGTAGGTTTCTGATCATAGCCATTTTTCATAAAGCAGCCTGGTAACCACATATCCTTCACCTTTCATAATGCTGCGCATACGCGTGTTATTCACCATAGTAAACCTGCATATACGCCTTATGCCCTTGGCTATATATATGCGCTCCAGTTCCAGGTTCAGTTGCCGGTATATGCCTTTGCCTCTCGCTTCTTTCGCCACATACCCGTCCGATACATATAGCTCTTTACCCAGGTACACCTCTATCCGGCTGTCGTCCTGGTCCTCTACATATCCGAAAATAAAGCCGGTAGGCACGTCATTCAGGTATGCTACCAGGCAGGTGCCCTCACATTCTTCCTGCATGGTAGTTATATGGCGCATATAAGTTACTTCTATATCATTCCATGCAGCCGTTTTGTCAAACAGGCTACGCTCATGTACATGCAGCTCATGCATCATATTAGATATTACCTGGTAATTGTCCTTTATTATTACCGGTTTTATAGTTATCGCTTCCATTGTATATCAAAAGTAGAAAATATTAATAGGAAATGCGGGTTAAACACAAATGAAATACACATGCTGTTCATAACATTATAGGACACAACTCGCCCCTGTGTAGGCATTTTAGTACCTTCGCGCATATTATGAAGTAGCCGCAGTAATACTCCGGACTTACGACTAAAGACTTATAACTTACCACTATTAACTAAAATGCCCCAGGTACAATTATTCATGCCTTGTTTTGTAGACCAGCTTTATCCTGAAACCGGGATGAATATGGTAAAGGTGCTCGAAAAGCTTGGCTGCAAGGTTACCTACAATACAAAGCAGACCTGCTGCGGCCAACCCGCATTTAATGCCGGCTACCGCGATGAGGCAAAATCTGTAGCCACCAAATTCCTGCACGACTTTAAGGAAAATACCTACATAGTAAGCCCAAGTGGCTCCTGCACAGGCTATGTGCGTAACTTTTATGAGGATCTTTTCGATAATAGCTCTGACCACAACCTTTGCAACCAGGTACGAGGCAATACTTATGAGTTTACCGAATTCCTTACCAAAGTGTTGAAAGTTGATAACCTGGGTGCAACACTCGAAGGTAAAGCCACCTATCACGATGCCTGCGGTGCGCTAAGGGAATGTGGCATTAAAGACGGCCCAAGGCGGCTGTTGAAAAATGTACGTGGACTGGAAATGGTAGAAATGAAAGAGTGTGAGACCTGCTGTGGCTTCGGTGGCACATTCGCCATAAAGTTTGAAGCAATATCCATAGGCATGGCACAAACAAAAGTGAAGAGTGCATTAGATACCGGCGCAAAATATATGATAACAACCGATGTGAGCTGCATGATGCACATACAAGGCTATATCAACGAAAATAAATTCCCAATACAGACGATGCACATTGCAGATGTATTAGCCTCGGGTTGGTAAAATATGGTTGATAAATTAAGCGTATATTTGTTAGAGTAAATAAAGGTTAAGGCAATAATGATACAAAAAGTAATAATTCCTGATAATAGTATCGTAAATCTCTCATTTACGATTCCTGACAGTTACATAGGTAAAGAACTGGAAATAATTGCTTTTGCAAGAAATGAAGGTTTACAGAACAAGGAAACTTCTAAAGAGTTTGCTTCTTTTGATACTATCAAAATAGACACAACTAATTTTAAGTTTAACAGGGAAGAAGCTAATGAGCGATAAAATATTCTTGGATAGCAACATACTTGTCTATTGTTACACTAATACAGACCTTAAAAAACGAACTATTGCCAGGGGGCTTGCCACGCAAAAGAATACGTCTATTTCCACACAGGTCTTAAATGAAACCACAAATGTGCTTCATAAAAAGTATGATATTAAGTGGAATGTACTGGAAGGCCTGATAACAGATTTTGAGAATAATTTCTTCATACAAGTGCTTACACCTAACGATATAAGAAAGGCATGCAAAATTGCGGATCGTTATGGGTTTTCTTTTTACGACAGTATGATCATTACTTCCGCAATAGAATGTAACTGCTCTATTTTATATTCAGAGGACTTGCAGCATGCTCAGCTAATTGAAAATATCCTTAAAATTTTAAATCCTTTCACTTAAGTACATCATACTTGCTTGATGTATTTTAAACTTTTAACTTAATAAAATGGCAGCCGATCTCTTAAATCAATATAACGAAGACAGTATTAAATCGCTCGACTGGCGCGAACATATCCGCTTGCGGCCGGGCATGTATATAGGCAAGCTAGGCGATGGCAGCAGTGTGGACGATGGTATTTATGTGCTGGTGAAGGAAGTTGTAGATAATTGTATCGATGAGTTTGCAATGGGGCAGGGTAAGCGCGTGGAGTTGACCATCTCTCCCGATGGCAGCGTCACTGTGCGCGATTTTGGTAGAGGTATTCCATTGGGCAAGGTAGTAGATGTGGTAAGCAAAATAAATACCGGCGCCAAGTACGATAGCAAAGCTTTCCAAAAATCAGTAGGGTTGAATGGTGTGGGTACCAAGGCGGTAAATGCCTTGAGCAAATACTTTAAAGTGTCTTCGTTCCGAGATGGACGTGCTAAGGTGGCTGAGTTTGAAAGAGGCATACTTACCAAAGAGCACAAGGAAACAGATACTACAGAGCAGAATGGTACCCTTGTGGTGTTCACGCCCGATGATACGGTGTTCAAGCATTATCACTTCCTTCACGAGTATCTGGAAAACCAGGTATGGAATTATTGCTTCCTCAATGCAGGCCTGCTTATTCACTTCAATAACCGCAACTACGTTTCAAAAAATGGCCTGCTCGACTTGCTTACCCGCAAGACCAATCCGGAAAATCTGCGGTACCCCATCATCCACTTAAAGGGTACTGATATAGAGATAGCCTTCACACACACCGGCGACTATGGCGAGGATATTTACTCGTTCGTCAACGGCCAGCATACCACCCAGGGCGGTACGCACCAGGGCGCTTTCCGCGAGATGTTTGTAAAGACCATCCGCGATTTTTACAAGAAAGACTATGATGCGTCCGACATTCGGCAGAGTATATGTGCTGCTGTATCTGTAAGGGTACAGGAGCCGGTATTTGAGTCGCAGACCAAGACCAAGCTGGGCTCTCAATATGTGTGGGAAGGTGGCCCGTCTATGAAGGCATTCATCGGCGACTTCCTGAATAAAGAGCTGGACAATTACCTGCACAAAAACTCAGCAGTAGCTGATGCGCTTAAGAAACGCATAGAGCAGAGCGAGCGTGAGCGTAAAGAGTTATCAGGCATCCGTAAGCTGGCTAATGAGCGCGCTAAAAAGGCCAACCTGCATAACAAAAAATTGCGCGACTGCCGCATACACTTCAACGATGACCCGCCAACAAAAGGCCGCGATGAATACAACCAGAAGCAACTGGAGTCAACCATATTCATTACCGAAGGAGACTCGGCAAGCGGCTCTATTACCAAGAGCCGGCAGGTGGAAACGCAGGCTGTATTCAGCCTGCGGGGAAAGCCGCTTAACTGTTATGGCCTCACCAAAAAAGTGGTGTATGAAAATGAGGAGTTTAACCTGCTGCAGCATGCCCTCAACATAGAAGAAGGGCTGGAAGGCCTGCGCTACAACAACATAGTAATAGCCACCGATGCCGATGTGGATGGTATGCACATCCGCCTGCTCATCATGACCTTTTTCCTGCAGTTCTTCCCCGACCTCGTGCGCGGCAACCATATATATATCCTGCAAACCCCGCTCTTCCGCGTTCGCAATAAGCAGAAAACCATCTACTGCTATAGCGACGAAGAGCGCCAGCGCGCCATACACGAGATAGGCGCCAAAGCAGAGATAACCCGCTTCAAAGGCCTGGGTGAGATAAGCCCGGAAGAGTTTGCCCAGTTCATAGGCGACGATATACGCAAAGAACCCGTACTCGTAAGCCAGGATGCACAGATACAAAAGCTGCTGGAATACTACATGGGCAAGAATACCCCCGACAGGCAAGTATTTATCATCAACAACCTGAGAGTAGAGAAGGATTTAGCGGAGGAATTGGGTGTTGAGGTGGATGCCGCTTAAAGCAAAATAAACATACTTATACAAAGGTTGTTCGTTATGCGGGCAACCTTTTATTATTTGGGGTGATCATTTATTATAACGGAAAGACCATCAGCACAGATCAGCTTGCTACGGTCGACGCTCTCTGCGCCCACACATGATACCCGCCGCCTGGGCAGCCCTCAGTGGTAGGCATTGCAGTTGATTGTATTATCGCCATACATTCTTTACACATGTATTTTTCTATTCCTACCTCGGCCATTTGTGTCCAGTGATGCTGCTTCGACCCCAGGCAGCCATTGTGAGATGGGTGGTCGCCCTTCTTTACTATGGCACGGCAGTTTTTGCATTGATACCAGTATGTAGGAATGAGCGATGCTTTTTTGGAGGTGGCCATTGGCCGGGTCTTCTTGTATGTCCCGAATGTGCCAACGTGAGCGAACCTTTTTACCAGCAACGTAACGAATAATATGCCTCCGGCAAATAATAGTATGGGAATTAATCCGGTTGAGTTGTTTGCTTCTTGGGTTGCGGCCTGGGTGGGCTGTGCCGCTTCTCTCAGGCTTTTTGTTTTTATATAGCCGTCTTTACCCTGAAATTCCACTACGCCCCATTCGCCATCCATTTCGGCTACATCAACTATAGTACCCTTTTTAATTACCCCAAGCTGCCCGACGTGCGCACCCTTATTCTTACGTACTTTTATATCGTCGGTAGATACGAATAGCTTTCCAGCACAGTGGTTAATTATAAGAAGGGATAGTAAAAGAAGTAATGGGTACTTTTTCATCATCACAAAATTCCCTCAGGCATTTTGGTTTATCAATATAAAATTACAAATATTATTGGTTAATTATGACAAGTTGCCCATGTATATGTCATTTGTGTGTCAACAGATTATGAAATGCGGCAATTTATTAGCTTTGGTTTCGTTATAATGATCCGAGATCTTTTATGATTGACCTTAAATACCGGAAAGGAACCAAAGACGATGTGCCCCAATTAATGGAGCTAAGGCTTGCCGCTTTTAGCCAGTTTGCCGAAGTGTTCACACCTGAGAACTGGGCTAAAATGCATGCCTCGCTTATAGATGAGCAGAAGCTGCTGGCGATGATGGAAGTAGCTACTATTTTTACCTGCAGGCATAACGCTCGTATAGTAGGCGTAGCCTACCTGGTGCCGCAAGGCAATCCCACTGCCATTTGCCCGGCAGAGTGGGCTAACCTGAGAATGGTAGGCGTACTACCCGCATACCGAGGTCATGGCATTGCAAAAAAGCTGACACAGCAGTGCATAGCACATGCAAAAGATACCGGCGAAAAGACCATAGGGCTCCACACTTCTGAAGTTATGAACGCCGCCCGGCACATTTACGAAAGCCTTGGTTTTACGGTGGTAAAAGAGATAGAACCATTGTTTGGGGTGAAGTATTGGTTGTATAAACTTGATTTATAATATTTGAGCTCGTGCACTACTCTGAATTTTATTGAATACTTTTATTATCTAATAACTGCAAAAATCAGAGCAATAAAGCAACATGAAAAACATAGCTTCTCCTCTCCGAAAATCAACGGGATTTTCCCCTGTTTTATTTTTACTAACATTTGTATATTGTTCGTTCATCGAAATTCAAACTCGAAATATGCAAAAGTTTATTTTAATCGTAGCCATCATATTCTTATCAAGTTGCTCTCATTTTAGTTCAAAGTCAGATTCCGCATTTGTGGAAGATTCCATAAGAGCTTATATCCTATCGGGTTGGGAGAATAACGAACAC
>Ga0206843_10143_pt1 | contig 22907 bp, 8 predicted proteins | sample Alteio_BWOrgCont_21_FD_152869 | JGI IMG/M metagenome (GOLD analysis project Ga0206843, IMG submission 152869) | Enriched cells from forest soil in Barre Woods Harvard Forest LTER site, Petersham, Massachusetts, United States -... | ecosystem: Environmental > Terrestrial > Soil > Temperate forest >...
ATTTTAATGAACTTGTGCCTGTTTGATTTTGACCGCTGGCATAAAAATTAAAGCGAGTCAGATCGCTGACCACTTCTTCATACACATCCCTTGGTATAAATACTGCATTGAGCACACAATTTCTCAAACCTGTGTCTAGCATTAACCTGATAATAGCACCAGATATAGCACCACTATTTTTGGAGGCTGAATCCGATGGTATTATTCTAATGGCGCCTTCGTAAGTGGTCGGTATGTCCAGGTCATGCAAACGGCGGCAGCCGATTGTCTGACCAAGTTGATACCAGAGTTCTTCGTATTTAATAAACTTAGCGGCCTCATCGCCAAAGCGTGGATTAAGCCTGTAACTGATCAATAGCTTGGTTATTGGCTTTAGCTTGGAGCCAGGATAGTTTAAATAATCAGTATCAATAACTTTGACATCCATCACCCAATCATAGCGGCGATCCATTTCATAATCGCTGTTTATATCAAAATCTTGCTGAAAAGACATGGCCGGCAAAGCAAGAGTACTTAAAAAGACAATTGCTATGATGATACAGATATTTTTATTTCCACGAATATTTTTATTCACATCGTCCACTGCTTAATTAATTTACCAATCACCAATTAAATTATTCATTCATATAAAACTTTTTTGTTACAGGGTCTCGTCCATAATTTTCCCAGTGTGCTCGCGCTTTTATAGTGCAGATAAATGGTCTGGTCAGACCGGGTACGGAAATGGAGAACTTATCCAACACAACCAGTGGACTTAATTCGAGAACTGTAGAGATTTCCAGTTCATAATAACAAGGTGATCTTTTTCCCTCAGGCAGCCATTCGCGCAAAATAGATTGCGGTTCTTCGACTGTGAAAAACTCATATGGTTTATTCAACATGGATATTACCAGAGCACATTTGGTAGACAATGGTTTAACACCACCTAAGTTGGTTAATTGCGTTCTCAGAGATGAGTCAGTATCAAGAGCAGCAATAGCACTGCCAAAATTTTCGCTTTGGGCAAGCTTCCGTACTTCAGAATTTATAATTTCCTGGGAAAGAATCCAGTGAAGAGGCAAAACACTTAAATCCAGAAGAGGAATAATAATACCAGTTATCAGCAATACCAGCGCCGCGCTAAATTCAACCAGCTGAGCCCCCCTTGGCTGGCGTTTTTGCCCACCCAGTGGAGCAAACAACGATAATAAGATTGTCCGCTTATTTAATGTCATATGAATCATATTACCCAAACAAATCGAGAATATGCACGACAAAACAGGGAATATACAATCAGTAATGGCTTTGGGATAGTAACGTTTTGATTGAATGCGTCGATATATGATAATGCGGGCGAACAAAGCTAATATGATTCTTTTGTCCTGCCTGGCGATGGGACTAATCTTTTTGGTGCTCATAATGGGATTTGGATTTTATTTTATTTTGTCCGATCAAAAGCGAGGACAAGAGCAGTGCGAAGGCATTGCTCTCAATCTTGCCAAGTATTTGAATGCTCAAAATCAGATTGGTCAGATGAACACTATGGTGGAACATTGCCGAGAACTTGTTTATTTGTCACGCCAGGCTGTGTTGGCTGCTGCAGATTCAACCACACCGGCCTATTCAATCTTAGCCAATCAATTGCTTGAAGAAGCAAAAGAAAGTTCACTGCTGGTTGATAAAGAAAGGCACAATCAAATCGATATTGCAGTTGCGAATTGCCGGGACAGTATTCTGACACTATGCAAGGCAAAAACTAACAGCGGCTACCAGATATTACCCTGGTTTTTTGAAGATAAGTTGAGCATACATCAGGTGTGGCTTGGCTCAATAAAAGGCAATTTATCTAATATTGGCGATGCACCGGTCATAAAAGATTTGCATAAATTTGATTTAGAGCACCATTATCTGGAAAAAGTCAGCAACCTCTACTACGGCAATATTAATGCTAAGCTGCCGGAGCCGGATGCAAAATTGCCTTTCTATCTTTCCGCTTTGCCGGCCCGCGTAGAAAACACAGATAGTCCAGAACGCCTAGCCAACTCTCAGGCATTCATGTCAGCGGCGTCAATATTTGACGATCAATCTCCTGATTTCAGCAAACCAGAGCAGTTACCGGAAGCAGTTCAAGTTGCAGGCAGCATACGCATTATCACAGATAGCAAAGGAAGTGCGCTGGATATACGGTCCAGCTCAACTGCTAACGCTCCAGGAGCACTAGACAATCCCTAAAATGGAAGCATAGCTAGTATTATGAAAACAACTTTTAACCAGCGTGCCAATAATGGAACATCATTAATAGAGCTTTGTGCTGGATTGATAATCGCTATTCCAGTCTTTTTGCTTCTCGTTGATTGTGCAATATTGATAATGGGCTTACAAATTAATGATAAAACCTGCAGAGAGGCAGCTCGCGTTGCCGCCAGCGGCCTGCCTGCTTCAGCAGAATTGCGTGCTCAAAATATAGTATCGAAAGCAGACGAAGAAAAAATGAGCATGATTGCCGATCTCCGGCTGGTTTCTGTAGTTAACACATTGAGCCCTGTGAATATAAAGGTAGTTCAACTTGATGGTGGCACAATTAGTGGCACGGTTACTGTCACTACCGCCGCTGAGTTCCGTCCTTTCTTTGGACAATGGCTGCTGACCGGTCAGAAATGTTTGACATTTCAGTCTACGCAAAGCTTTCCCTATACCAGCGTTATGCCAAACCCCGCCTCAGTTAATGAGTAAATTAAATAAAATCACTATTGACGCTTCTGCCTGTCTGCTCGGAGCAGCTTATAGTTTAAAAGTTTGTGTATTTTTTAGCTGGCCAGGAAGACAGTGCTGATAACGCAGCGTAATAACCAGACATGCCGTGAACGCCACTACCAGGCGGCGTGGCAGCGGAGCATAAATAAATTGTTTCGTTTGGTGTTGAATAAGGATTTAATCTGGGTACAGGGCGCATTAGCAATTGACCTAATCTTAGCGAGCCCCCATTTATATCACCACCAATGTAATTAGCATTGTATGATGCTAGTCCGGATGGCGATATCTGGCTGCGAGCAATTATCCGCTCTTTAAAACCATGAGCAAATCTTTCAATCTGATTCTCTATAGCTTCTGTCATGTCCACATTTGAACCATTTGGCACATGGCAATAAGCCCATGCGGTATGCTTATTTGCAGGAGCACGTGTAGAGTCGAAAAGACTGTGCTGAGCTAATAACACATAGGGTTTACTTGAATGAATATTTTCATTAGCGGACTGCTCGGATTGCGCAATTTCTTCAAAGGTACCACCAAGGTGTACGGTAGGGGCTTTTAGACAATCGGGATTATTCCAAGGGATTGGTCCATCTAATGCCCAGTCCATCTTGAAAGACCCAGGACCGTACTTATAATTTTCCAGTTGCTTTTTGTAAGCTGTTGGTAGTAGGTGTTCAGCTAAACGCGATACCTGCTGGGGCATTAAATCGCACAATATCAAACGAGAAACGGGCAATTCTTCAAGTGAGTTGATATTACATGCGGTGACAATCTCACCATTTAAGTGCATGAAATACTTGCCTAGTGAATTAGACAATTTTTGGGCACCCCCCTCAGGTATTGGCCAACCGACTGCATGTGCAGCAATGTTTAATACCAAGCCAATAGAGGCCGAAGCTATACTAGTTAAAGGTAAACCGGAATGAGCACTTACTCCGGCAAAAACACCAGGACCTAACGAATGCTGGAATATAGTTTTAGACAAAAACTCGGCCGACATTAAAGATTTAGATGCAAAATTAGCCAAAGCTAGTGGGTGTCTGATCAATTTTTTTATGCTTATCCAATGCAAAGGATTCAACAAGATTTCACAGAGCATGTCCCAATCAATAAATAGGGATTTCATCAGTTTATAGTAGGCATCAGAGTCTTCTTTGAATTGTGTGGCTGTTTTTTCAATCGATCTATAGACTAGAATTGCCTTGTTATCATCAAACGGATGAGCGTAAGATATATCCGGGTTTATCCAGCGCAAACCGAAATCATTTAAAGGTAGAGTTCTAAAAAATGGAGAACCATGCCCCAAAGGATAAACTGAGGAGCAAACATCATGCAGATATCCGGGTAAGGTGAGTTCTGCTGAACGACAACCACCACCTACGGTGTTGCATGCCTCAACAATTAAGACATCTAATCCTGCTTTAGCTAATACAATTGCAGCTGCCAAACCGTTTGGTCCGGCTCCAATTATTATTGCATCATAACTCTTTTTGCTTGCTTTCTGTTTAATTAAGGAATCGATTTTACTCATGTAAAAGAATAGATAAATCCTATAATAATCAAATGCCAATATTATCTTAATAGTACAAGTACTAGTTTAAAGAGTTTGTCAACAAACAAATATTGTACAAATAGTTAAACTCAGCGTTTCAAGTAGCGGTTTTATCTGACGCAGCAATGGCTGTTTTACAAACTGACCAAAAAACACAACTCAAAAATTATACCGACGACGAGCAGATATTCAGGTCGCAAGCCAAAGATTATGCTATCGCTTTCTCTGCAGGAGACGCTAAAGCACTTGCTAATATGTGGACTGAGGATGTACATTTACTAATATTGAAGGACTATGCGCTTAAAGTTTGACGCAAAAAATTGTTCGATAGAATGTTTTGGCTTTATATTGTAAATCTGGTTTTGGATAATCGCTGTGAAACACGATAAACTTGGCTATGGTCAATATAAATAAATAAGTGAATTATGGCGAACAGTGCATATAGCGCTTTACGAATAAGTGATTTTCGTTTTTTTATTGTAGCGCGCTTGTTGGTCAATACCGCTCTACAAATTCAGGGCGTGGCTGTCGGTTGGCAGATCTATGCTTTGACCAAAGATCCATTGTCTTTAGGATTAGTTGGTTTGTCAGAGGCTTTTCCTGCCCTCGGTATATCTTTGTATGCTGGTCATATTGCAGATATTATTGATCGTCGGCTAATTGCTTTATCTGCCGTTTTTCTTCTTATTATAAGTTCTATTTTTCTAGCCGTAGCTTCGGCTGGACTTATGAATGCGGCAACTTTAACAATAGTAATTTATCTTTTAATGGCTCTTGGTGGCTTGGCAAGAGGCTTTTATGGACCAGCTCTTTTTGGCATGATGTCAGATATTGTACCCCGGGGAACTTTATGGCAATGCTATAGCTTGGAATGCCACTATATGGCAAGCATCAGCTGTAACAGGACCGTGCTTGGGTGGTTTGCTTTATATTTATTTCGCTGCTGCCAAAACTTATCTTTTTTCCACCTTTGTTTTAATTGGGGCTTTTTTCTTTTTTGTTTTGATCAAATCCAGAACCTCTTTTGCTCCAAGGGAAGATGTAAGTGTATTGGAGAATATCAAAGAAGGCGTACGTTTTGTTTTTTCTAATCAAATTGTTTTAGCTGCCATGGCTTTAGATCTCTTTGCCGTTTTATTTGGTGGCGCTGTTGCATTATTGCCCATTTTTACTGCTGAAGTTTTTCATTGCGGACCCCAAGTATTGGGTATTCTTAGGGCAGCCCCTCCTTTAGGGGCTCTAATTACGGCAGCTATTTTAACTCATCGACCTCTGGCAAGAAATGCAGGAATTACCCTTTTAGTTGCAGTAGCTGGTTTTGGTCTGTGTATGATTGCATTTGGTTTATCCAGCAATCTTTACTTTTCTTTGGCTTTATTGACTTTCAGTGGAGCATTAGATGGTGTCAGTATTTGGCTGAGGACAACTATTTTCCAACTTGTTACACCAAAGCATATGAAAGGGCGAGTAGCGGCAGTGAATAGTATGTTTATTGGTTCATCCAATGAAATAGGTGAATTTGAATCCGGCGTCACTGCAAGAATTATGGGACTTATACCGTCGGTTGTCTTTGGTGGCAGTATGACACTATTGGTGGTATTGGTCACTGCTTTCAAAGCCCCTAAGCTTCGTAAATTGCATGTGACAAGCTTATATCGCGAGCTGGAAGAGCAGAAATAAGGTTTTTTGCTAAAAATCAATGACTGGGTATGCTATTGCCTGTCTTAAATAAGTGACGGACAGCTGTTTTTAGTCTTTGCCAGTCAGTGCAGTCCAGAGTTTTGCTCATTTGGTAGTGTGAAAGGGAAAAGTTGCGCTGGCAAGCAATTTGGTAGATTTAACCTATATAGAGCGAGAATCCACAAAAATCTCACAAGCGTGCCCTTTAATAGAGTTACTTGACTTCTTCTGCCTGTCTGTTGACTCCTTACTAGCCTGAAAAACAAACAAGACATTATTCGAAATAGTGAATGTTGCCTTTTGACGTGTTTGTTAGTTCTTCATGCCTAGTTTAGCAAAGAAAATCTATATGCCCGGCGAAAATCCCGAAGAACAGCAAAAAAAGCCGCCCCAAAAACAGGGGACGGATAGTTCACCCGTCACTGATGAAAAGCCAGCAGGACCTGCCGGTGCCGACGTACCTCTACGTGGAAAATTAATCGGTGAGGTAATGGATAGCACCAAGCCAAAAGGAGCGAGTGCTCCAGAGAATGGTGCAGCAGATAAAACCGCAACAGATAAGAAGGCAGCCGGTAAGACAGTACGGGATAAGATAGACACGGTTGAAATGCCAGCAGTTAAGACCGAAGCAGAAAGGGCTGAGGGTAAGCTATCTAAAACAGGCGATCGAGCTAAAGTTGATGAAGTTAAGGATGCTACAGAAAAAGCTCCGAGTTTGGCGGATCGTCTTAATACAGCTGGAATTTTGGTATTCCGCGATAAAACGGGGCAATTGCATCAGGCTGCTGTGTGTCACGATAATACTGTAGTAAGCGATGACAAGGTAGTAGGTAATTTTAATAGCTCAGGTAAAGTCAATTTTAATCAAGAGGGACAAAGTAAGTTTAGAGTCGATGCGAAGTTAGACGTTAATACTGCGCGAGATGCAGTTTTTTATAGTTTAGATCAATCGCGTCCAGAAATAATTAGCAGTAACACTACTAAAGGTGACAATAAAACTTGGAATGGCAATTTTCTTGATTTGCAAAATAAGCCTGTATATAAATATAAAGCCGGCAACGTTTTTGCTCAATCCGGAACTTTTATGGGCAGGATGGACGAAAACAATAAACTAGAATTACCAGCAGAAAAAGTTGTATTTGGAAAAGACAAAGATGAAAATAGTAGATCAACCGGAATAGAATTAAAAGACCTAAACGAAGTATTAGGAGAAGGTCTCACATTTGTGGGTACGGCTAAAAACGAAGATGGTCAAGAATATCCTATTACATTCAACCTAGACTCAAATCTTAATTCTGGTACTTGGATAATACCAAAAAATCCTGGTGAGGCAAAACCTAAATACGAAAATTACAACATACGCTTAGGCATGATATTCGATGACAAAGATAATTTATATGGATATTTTAGGCCCCCGCAGTTTAGTAGCGTAGATGGTCGTCTAACAAGAGAAGGACAAGTATTAATAAAAAGACCTGATGAAGGTGGGATGCAATTACCGGCAAGAAATGGGCCGCAATTGCTAGCAATAAATAGTGCTGAGGACTTGCGAAACTTGGAGTCAACAACCCCATCCGCATTTCAAGGTAGTGTTTATACAGTGCATCAGCATGGTGAAACAGCGCCCAAAGGTATTACCAATGGGGCAGTTTGCCTTGGATCCAAACGACAAGCCGATGGTACGTACGCAGAAAATCAAGGCTATATTCCTACGGAATATATTCAGGTCAAAGTTGAAGCTGAGCAGGAACCTGCGCAGAAAAAAATAAGCTCAGTTCTAGAACAACAAAAGAATGCTAAGCCTGATACAAAGCCAACAAGAATTAATGTTATGACAGCGATAGGGCGAGCTATGCCGACAAACGCAGTGTCAGCTGCAGTGGAAACGACGGCTGCTATAGCTAGATCTGTTTCTTATATGGTTACTCCGGATGCCAAAAAAAGAAATTGAGAATCAAAATAAAATTCTTGCAGCTTGCAAAGAAAAACTTGAGCTTGTTAAGGCGATAAACCAGGGACATATAGATGGCCTAAATCTTGAAAGATTGCAAAAGACTTTTTCTGAAACACAAGCAGCGCAAATAGGAAAGTTTGCGCAAATAGATCAAAGAGACAGTAGGCTAGGCAAGTTGCCGGCAGATCTAAAAAAGGTGAACGGATATATCATTACGATAAACAGAGAAGAAGAAAAAGCAGCTGCAGACCGAAGTGCCGCATGGTTTGCTTCAGCAGGGTATGCAAAATGGAAAGCAGCCAACCCGGAAGCAGCAGCAAAAGCGGAGGCGGCAAGGGCGCTTGGATCAGAATCAAACAAACCAATAAAAAGATTGGAGGTTAGAAGCGGAGATTTATACGACAGTAAAAATCAATATCAAGGTAAGTTGGCCTGGGAAAACAATCAGTTGGTTTGGCAACCACATCCCAGTAAAACTGTAGAAATCACAGATCCTAGTTTGGCTAGATCATTCTTTCATCTGGAAGTAGCAGATCCATCTCAAACAGATGGTAAAAGAACAGTAGAATTAGCCGTAGTACCAAATGGTCGACAGAACCTTGTACTGAATCCGGAAGATATGATGCGCAAAGGTGTCGAAGTTGTTGTGCAGGCAATGGTTAATGCTAATGAAAATCCTAATGATGAAACAATACAAGAGGCGGCAAAATATGCCGAGATTCGGCTTCGTTCTACCTACAAAGAAGATATAGCGCTTTTACTATCAAATCTTAAACATGGTGAATATACAAAAGCAAATCACGACTTTGTTGTCGATGGAACAACAAAGCAAATTGCGCCGGCTTTGGCGGATGCAAAAGAAAGACTAAAGATAATAGGAAAGCCCATAATAGATACAACAGAAATAGCAAAAACAGTTAGTGGTAGCGTACAAATAGGCAATGCTACATATGAAATAAATAAAGGTAATTTGCGTTCTGATGGCAAAATAATAGGACAATTTAAACCAGGATATGTTTTAGAATTCCAAATAGCTAATCCGAAAAATCCGGATGAGCCGATAAAAAAATACGTAGATTTAAATGAAACAAAGGGTGCCTTGCTGAGCATAAAGATAGGAAACGATCCAAGGCAGCATGATTATATCGGACCGGATCAAACAGTGGCCAATTATGGTCATCAAGCCGGTGGGCTTATGTATGTAAATGACTTCAGAAAACAAGTAAACGAGCAATTAGCAAGAACAAAAGAAGCGAGAGATAGTCATGACAATAGTACGAGCCCAGTAATATTAGCCATAAATGAATGGATAACCGGTGCAAGCCTACAAGTAAATTATAGTAAATTACTGTCTGGCGAAATAGGTACAGAGCTAAATAAAAAAGAATGGGTTTCCGGCGGAATAAGCAGACAATTAAATGATAATGTACATACGGTAGATAGACATCAGGCAGGTTTCAATAATAGCCTAGATGAGCTTTTGGGCAAATTTAGAGCAGGCACTTTAGATAGCAGTGAATTGAGTAGAGCGGCAAAGCATACTCAATTGCTGGCTAATGCAGTCGGAGTATTTGCAGATAGCACTTCTTCACTATCGCAAATCGGACAAGAATTAAAAGATAAAATACAAACCGGTTTGGAAATGGCAGCAATACAGGGTGCAGTGACGGTAGCTACTGGTGGGTTAGGAGCAATAGCAGGAAGCGCTGAAATAGCCGAGCTGGGATTGGGCGGCAGACTTTTAGTACAAACAGCCAAGATTATGAGTAGTGGAGGAGGTAAGCTGATAACCGCAAGCGCAGTAGGAGCCGCTACATCTGTAGCGATACGTGAAAATGCAAATACTGATACTCGCATAAGATGGGAAAATGCTATTTCTGGCAGTTTAGAAGGGTTAGCCAATATGGTTGGCGGCGGCGAATTAGAAGAGCTTGCCGAAGGGGCATCTTTTGTTACGCGTCTAGCCCACAAAGGTTTAGGAGCAGCACAAGAAATTGCAACGGCGCACAAAGGAGCTTGGCTATACTCGATAGCGGGAAATATAAGAACTGGCGAAGAAATAACATTGAGTGGTCTGGCGCTCAATACAGCTACCGAATATTTAGGCGATCTTGCCGGTGGTGTATTAACAAAAGGAATGGACGAGCGTAGCCTTAGGCACAGTATTGTAGAAAGTGTGATATCTAATTGGACTGATGGTACCACAGGAAGCTGGGCGGAGGCGGTGGCGGCATGTCGAGGCAAATATGGAAATAATTATACAAAAACGGACGTGGCTAAAGAAATGTTTATGTCCGGAGCATGGTCTGCAACAGCGCCTACTGCATTAGCGTTGCATGCTATAGGCAAGGTACAACATCACAACCAGCATTTAGCAGCGCAAAAAGAACATCTGCGTGGGATAGCAAAAAGCATAGAACAATCTAGCTGGACGCCTCAACAGCAATTAGCACAAAGGCATCTTGATTTTACTGGTGCTGGATTGGCTGCTGCTCTTGACTCTGAAGAAAAACCTGCCTCTAATACCGGTGATAAGGGCAATAGCGGTAGTAACGGTAACGGCGGAGATAATGGAAATAGCGGCAATAAGGGTCCGCAAACACCCAGTAAACCCAACGGTCAACAAATCGCTGGCTCTGGCAATGACGCTGGGCCTGTTGCTGCCAATTCGCAACGTTTTTATTATGTGCAGCCGCAAGGCCAAGCAGAAATTCATCACCAGCCGTTGAATCAAACGGAAAGAGAGCGCGTCAAAGAATTGGATGCATACGTGCAGCGGCAGGAGGCTAGTGCAAAAGAAGAAAGTGAACTTGCTGCTTTACAAAAACGATTGGAAACTACTCCATTGGACCAATCAGAAAGAGATCGTGTCAAACAATTAGATGGCTATGTACAGCGAGGCGAGGCTACTGAACAAGATGAAAGCGAACTTGCCGCTTTGCAAAAAACGATTAGCAATTACCCCCTTGAATGAAGCAGAGAAGAGCAGGCTGGCACAACTACGAAAGACTTTGACGGACGGTGGAACGATAACCATTCAAACTTTTCGTGAATGCCGCAATCTGGTAGAAAGAGAACGAGCGTTACCAAGTGACTTATTAGTATTCAACGAAGATGGTTTGCACTTAGCGCAAACAGCAGCAGGTGATAATGGCCGCATAATGGTTGTTGATATTGGCAATCGGCAATTGCGAGACAATGGAGTGGTGCAAGAGAGTGGAGTAGCAATTTTAAATTCTTTGGAATTAGTGCGAGGAGCAAGAGAATATGTACCGGTTAGAGCGCAAGCTGCAAATGGTGCAAGCCAACAGCAAGGATCGGTTAATTCAAGCACCAGTGCAGCTGCAGACGCAAACGGAACAAAACCGGCAAGCCAAGTAAGCGTTGCTAATGGGACGAACGGCAATCAAGGAGCTGCAGAGACAAACTCTGGTGCTCGAAATGCACCCAGTCCAAGAATGGCAGATTCAGATTCTGTTGCTCGAAATGCAGCGAACGGCAATGAAGGAGCTGGAGATGGAAAGGCTGTTGCTGAAAATACAACGAGCCGAGCAAATAATGTTGTAACTGATGCTGATCTTTCTACCAATCAAGATATAGTCGTTGCAAGTCAGTCTGTTAGAGATCCAAAACGAAATTTAAACGTGCCCGAAGATGAAGATAAGGAAGAGGAAAAGGAAAAACAAGAGAATGCGGCTGATGTTGATGCGACTAATTTAGCTAAGCTAGAGCAATTATTTGCCAGGGGCAATTGGGCTGCTGTGGAGGCGCTGGCTAATAAGTTATTAGAACAAAAAGCGCAGTCAGAAACAACCGACATTAATAATGAACCTAATTCACGTACTCAAACATTGGCAATTTTGGCAGAGTCTCAATTACGTCAAGGTAGAATTGACCAGGCGCATCAAACATATCAACAAGCTCGGCAAGCAGCACACGAAGCGAAGCCTGTGTTAGAGCAACAATCCGCTCAAGTGGCAGATTATATAAATCAAGAACAAAAGAAAGGTGGTGACCATTCTCGTTATCTTGATTTAGCAATGCAACAAGCAGAGCGCGAAATTAAATTTACGCAAACGGCTCAAAATATCGCTAATCGTCTTAACTGGTTGAATGAACGGGCTCGAATCAACTCAGCAATAGCCTCGGCTAGAAACTTAGTTGCTACTGCTAGTGGACAGAATAACTCGACTAATCAAACAGAAGCAAGAAGGCAAATATTTAATGTTCTAATCAATAGAGAAGATTTTGCAGCAGCAGAAGAATTTGCCAGACGCCAATTGCCAATGGAAAAATCGCTTGCAGAGATTGCCAAGTCACCTGATGCCGCCGAAAGAGAAAGGGCAGCCTGGTCGCTAGCGTCAATGGGCATGGCTCAGTATATGCAACGTGACATTAACAAAATGGCACAAGCAGAAAGCCTATTAAACTCTGCGCTCACACTCACTCACGAGGTGGGTGAAGACATGAGCCAAGAAGACCGTGATCGCAGAGAATATCTTTTTGCTACCCAATTAGCGCAGGGTAAATTCAGTGCTGGAGAAGCAAATGCTATAAGAAAAGCATGGGCAGCGCGTGATACAGCCTATAATGGCTTACTCGATTATCATGCTGAAATGCAAGACCAAGCGGATGAAGCAGAAAGATTGGCCGAGCAATCACAAATTGCGAACAATGTAGCAGTCGCCAGTACGAATTCTATAACCAATTCTGCAACTAACTCCGAAACTAATTCCGAAAGCGATTCTGGAGCTAGTGCTACAGCATCGGAACCATTTTTACCACCAATGGATTTAGTCGATGCAAACGATACGGGAGTGTCAAGTAATAATAATGGCACGGCGAATAATTCTGTTGCATATACATTACCTTCAGTACCACCTGAGGCGGCAGATGTTGGTGACGAAATAGACAATCAGTCAAACAGCTTAGATAGGCAAGAGTTAACTAGAGCAAATAATAAAGTGGAAAATTCTGAAGATTCTTCTCGAACGTATTTACCAGATTTTGAATTAGTTAATAACAACAGCGAATCAGATAATAATGACGGTCAATCAGTCAATAATGACGATGGACCTATAGACTTTACCCCCCCGTTAGATATTACAGCAGGGAGCAATATAAATGTTGCAGAAGCTGCGAATGCAAGAAACGATGATCGATTGAGTGCTCTTAGTGATGAACAATTAAGACGGCAATATCTCAATTTACAAGATGAGATTGGTGCCTACCAGACTGTAGCCAGTAGTATACAAGCAAATAATTATACGGAGGCTTTGCGCTTGATTGTGGCAAATCAAAGACTGATGTCTCGTTTGGCATTAGTGGATAGCGAGTTGAAATTGGTAAAAGAGATTGAGAGAAGACATGTTTTAAATCAGCTAAAACTCCGTTTCAATCAGCCAACCTCTGTAAATAAGGATAGTGAAGTTGATCTGAAAGCAGATAGAGATTTCAATGATGCATTAGACAAGTTATTAGCTAAGGCTCAGGTTGAAGCTGCTAATGAGCGAGAATTACTTTATGGAGAATCCAAAGAACGCAGCTTAGAGATACCTAATCCACCTATTGCATCCGGAGTATCAATAAATCCTTCAACTACACAGCAACCCATGGGAAGCAATGCTAGTGTGGCTAATAATATTCTTGCGAGCATTAATACAAATAATCAGACGAGCCAAAATGTAAAAGAAAGATCTGAAGTCGAGAGAGATTCAACAGAAGCCAAACAAGCATTACCAGAAAGCGACCAAAAGGAAGGATCACATGCGCATACATTTGAGCCTATGGAGATGCAACCAGACAGACAGAGCCATTCTAATCAAGCTGATTCTACAGGTATGGCCTTCGGAAATCAGACTGAGCCTATAGGAGGGGTGACAGGATTAGATGAGAAAAGGATTCAGACTACAAACGCGATAACATCCAATGCATCGACTTCTAATACAATTGATAATGAAAGACGAGCCAGAGTGGGCGACCAGAAAAGAATGCTGGATGAAGCATTAGGAACAAATAGTTATAATCAATTACAGACTGTGGCAGCGACAAGCAAAATTAGTCGATTTGTTCGAGACGCTATAGAAGCAATAGCCGAATCAATTGATGGTGCTGATCATGACAATGTACAACTATTAACAGGATTAATAAGTTCAAGTAATCCCTATGCTGCTGTTCTGGCTGTACAAAGACTGGCTCAAATTATCGAAGACCATAGAATTAATAATGATGATAGTGAAGCTAATGAAGTAGTGGATTCATTAACTGCAGAGATAGAAAATAAATTGAATGAATGTTTAGCAAATGGAGATCTTGATAGACTCTGGCAAAATCGATTAATTGACATGAATGAATTTATGAGTTCATTAGATAACCTGGCATTATCGGATAGAGCAGCACAACAAATAATGACTCAATTAGAACAATTGCCTGAATTTAGGGTGGAATTCTGTAGATCAGTTTTAAGCTCATTCAATGATAATTGTCAAAATTTATCGAGTGAAACTAATGAAAGAGCGCGAGATATTTTAGAAAGTATATGGACATCTGGCAAAACAGAAGAAGTAGATAGTGAATTGCTAGTTGGTAATAGATTGAAATTATTTGTGGATGAGCTGAGTAATATTGAATGGACGGATAATCTGGTAAGTATTAATTATCAGTATCAACAATTAAGTCGATCAATAGAAGAAGCAAGGAGTCTATTTGAAGAAGATTATTTATCTGAGCAATTAGGGTTGGTGGATAAATTAAGCTCAAGTGGGCAAGAAGTTTTTGAAGCAGAAAATGAAGTAGATGTTCGGAGATCCATGCTAAGGAATGCTTGGGATAATGAAGAAGAAATGGCTACCTCGCTTACAGATAGAGAAGATTTACGTGATGCATATAATAAGATACACGCAGAGGAGCTACAAGCAAGAGGCTTAGCTAGGGAAGTGGATAGAATTTGTGCGCAGAGAGCAGAACAAGTTAATGCTGTTCTAAATAGACATCGTATAACCTCCAATGAGCAAGGTGAGTTAGATAGTCCGGCAAACGGATTGCAAGTACAATTTGTATCCTTAGGGGATAGAGTTGAAAGTCAGTATGATACGGATACGACTGCGATACAAATTAACCGCAGACGCTTAGTTTCCACAAATCGTTTAGACGCAAGAGTGATAGGAGCATTAGCACGTGCATTGGGGAGACACGAGGTAGATGTGAGTGAGTCAAGTAACACTGTTGAGAAAAATACGCCAGCAGTTAGTGTCGGAGAAAGAGCAGAATTCTTTGCCAAGCTTGCAGAATCACGCCGCGGCGTGGCGGGACCAAGTGTTATTTCCGCACAAGCGAACGTAACCACTGTTGGTCCCACGCTAGACACGCGCACAGTAAACGGTGTCACCGGTACTTCGACTAATGGCGCTGATCCTTTGCCAGACCGCACAATTCAGGCAGCAGGTAAAACTGACTTACCCGATGGTGGTAGGGGTTCAGACAGGCGTTTAAATAAACGCTTGGACAGTCGTTCGGATAGCCGCTCAGATAGACGTTCGGATATAGGTGCAGACAAACGTTCGGACAAACGTGCTGAAAAGAGTGCACCTGCTGTTGCTAATAGAGACGCAAGCACCAATCAAGAAAGAGCTGTTATACAAAAATGGGTTGATAATCGTGACGGCGATGGTTTAAAGAAATTTCTCTTGCAAACCAATGATAAAGCTCTAGCCGAGGAAGCTGTCCGACAATTTTCGAACAGTTGGATTAGCCGAAAATATTTAGCGGAACTGCTCAAAAATATTTCTCTTTCCGATTCAGTGGCAGCAAAATATGCTTTGCACCAATTGATAATTAGCAATCCCTTACAGGCTATTGATTTTGTAACTAGTCAGGAATTCATTGATAGCTGGGCGCTTGGGTTATATACTGCAGAAGAAATTATGCGATCATTCAGTGAAATAGATGCGGACAAGCGTGCGGGTCGAAAGCTAATGGCTGCATTAGCAAACCATCAAGATCTGAAGATAGATTTGTGTCTTACCATTTTTGCTTCCTATGTCATGAGGACAAACAAAAACTCTTCTATAGATAACGCACAATTGGAGGCTTTTAGATATCTGGCTGACCAAAAAGATTCATATGGAGAGCCTATTCTTGACCGAGAGACTTTAGACGACCTTTGCGAAAGTAATGATAAAAGGCTTGCGGAAGAAGCGCGCAAGAAAATTCCACATCGTCAAGAATATTATGAAGCATGTCAAAGTTTGCACAGACATTTTGCAGCAGATTCATCGGTGATGGAAATAGCTCAGCGCTGTGGATTTTCATCTGCTTCTAGAATTGTTTTTCTGACTAATTTTATAGGTAATGATTCACGGAGAGCAAAATTGGTGCAGGAAGAATTTGACACCTTACGTAGTGAGGTGAAGGCGCATACTGACCAATATGCTATCCAGTTCTTGCTGGAAGATGCTACGAAGCGAATAACCATTCGTTATGCTAAACAAGTAGCAAAAAGATTAGGGCTTGATCCTGAATTGGTAAATGACCAAGTAATTCTTATTACAGACCAGCTTAGAGAGGGTGCAGACGGTGTGTGCGACATCTTTAACTTCCAAATAAAGATAAGTCCAAATGCTGTCGATCCCGCAAGAGTAATAGAGCATGAATTGAAGCATTTACAGGAGGGTATATGGCGCACGGCTTATCGTTATTTATTGGGTGAAAAACAATTCAATTATATGCTTAGGGACAAATGGTTTGAACAATTAGCTAATGGGTCGAACAGGTATGACAGTGCTCATAAAATTGAAAGAAGGCCAATGCTGTCTCATGAAGCAAAACAAGAATTTGAGCAATTACTTAAACAAGTACTTAAACAAGCAGAATCTGATTTCCGTGGACAACAGGTAAATTGGAATACCACAATTGAGAATTGGCTCAAAAATGAACGAATATCACTTGATCTTGTAAGTCAACTTAGGGCAATTAATCGTGATCTAGCAGATGAAATTAGAAAAGAACTCAACCATTTTACATTCATGAAGGTAAATACAATTATACCTGAGACAACATTAAGTGGAGTAAGTGGGAGTCCACGCTTAAAGCGTTACATTATTGAGTTGTCAAATAAACGACAAGAAGCGCTTGAAAGACTGGGTATTGATATAACCCAAGATAAAAGGCTAGCGCATTTGCTTGAAGGTGCCTCGCAAGATCCAGTTGGTCGTTTAGGCTTAACTGATACGGATGTAGTCAGTCCAGAATATATTGTTTCTATAGAAGAAATAAGAGCCAGACGTTTTCAATATAGCCGTGCTCTTTCAGACTTTTTGTCGGCAGGAAAAAATCGCACAGAGAACCTGCGCGCATTAGCTGAATTAATAAATTTGCTAAGAATTAGTGAGGGAAATCGTTATATAGAGGGAACAATTGCTCCCAGAGTATTGAGACCAGCATTTCAACAGGCGTTAAGTAAAATACTTGCTTCTCCAGGAGGAAAAAACCTGAATGAGAAATATCAAGCACTTTTAGCGCAGATAGATTTAATAGCCCGATATGGAAAATTGGTAGCTAATAAATTGCAGGGAGAGTTAACATCCTCTGCTGACCCAAGTGAAATTAAAAATAATAATATTGAAAATGCTGAAGAAAGAGAGAGACTTTTACAATTAGAGACAGCCTTTGTTTTTGAGCTAAGCAAGCCAGCAATACAAGCTGCATTACGCAATGCTAGGAGCATTACCAGTAAATTGAACATGCTTCGTGGCAGCATATATTCTACGATTCAAGCTGTGGATCTATTGGAAAGAATTAAATACGAAGGTGGTTTGGAGAGACTCAATCGTGAATTTAATCGGGCGATGTCAGAAACAGGCGAACGTGCTGCTAAACATTTAGCAACGGCTCGATATGTTGCTGCGGAGCTTATTGAGCAGACACCAAAGATTTCTCTTAATGAGCAACGGCAAAAAGTTGCCCAATTATTGTATGGCATAGGACTTTTAAGCGATAATGATCTAAGAAAGAGTGGTCTTAGCATCGCTTCGGTACATCCTGCACGCCTAGTGGCGGCTGCATCGGCAACTAGTGCATCTGCTGATCCTATGAGCCAGGGAGCTGCCTCTTCAATTAATACCCCTGGCGAGTCGAAGGCGAAAAGAGAAGAAGGCGCCGTGGACACCGATTCTCATAACGGGCTTTCAAATGAAAATAGTGGACAGCAACAGCAACAACCAGAAGAGTTAACGTATACCGAGATGAGTCAGCAACAGGCTCTTATGGGTTCTGCTGGAGAAGAGAACGAATCTATTGTAAATAGAATTGCTGGGTTAAAGGATGAAGAAGCTCGGATACGATCCATCAAGGCAGCAGTTGGACTCCGTTTCGCGGAGATTGTAGAAGGCCCATCAAATGAATATAAACAGAAATTTGTGAGTTTACTTGGCGCAGAATTATCCAAAGATTTTGAAAAAATTATTGATAAGTATATTTCTGCCAGAGGTTATAAAAAGTCATCTTTAAGAAGGGAGCTAGTGTCTCTCTTGCAGCTTGCCCTAGAAGAACGCCTAAACAAGTTGCTTAGTGATCTTCAAGAACTTAGAGATGTAGAACGTAGAACGCAAATATTAGTGAAAGGACTTGAAAAATCTGGTACAACTGATCAGCATGGATCGCCTGAAGCCAAGACTGATAGAATCGAAGGACACGCACCAGTATCGATAGTGACAATATCTCGCAGGTTTTCTGGGGGCCGTGCCTTAGTCACCTATTCAAGTGAAGGAAAATCGTATGAGCTAATCGCGAGAGAAGAAACCATTGAATGTTTCCCTAAAACGTTTGATTCATCCAATAGAGGACCAATTAAGCTAACTATTTTTATCACCGATGGTGAGGATCTCGGTAAAATTCAAAGATTATTGATTCCCTACCTAGCCGATAAGAAAGATCTTGTTTGGAAAACAATAGATCCTGCATATGGTCTTGAGGAAGGTAATGATGACCGGGCCGCTCAATCTATTGGTACAGGACAAGAAGCAAAGGCATTCACTATTTACCCGGCAGACTTTTCCACAGTTCAAAAACTTGAAGCTGAACTCAATAAATTGATTGTTGAGAAAGGCTTACAACTACCTAACTTACCTACGCAAGACATGTTGAGCGATCAGCGTGGTGTTAGTAATCGTGTGGCGGTAGTTCGAGATCTATTTATTCCTTATGTTTCTGACTCTTATAAGGGATTCCTTATAGAAGCAGCTGTTGAACAATGCCTGAATGAAGAATTTGGATACCAATCCGGTGCCAATCCTAATCAAGAATATACAGATGAAACACTACGTCGGATTGAACAGACAATAGGTTTACGGCCATTTACGCTTGAATATGGACTGCCAATGACAAAGAATGGCGATTTATATGAGGAAGGTAGGTCGGGTGCAGGACGCCGTGCTCTCATGATTAGGAATTTTCATGTCTGGTCGGACAATCGATACGCTCAAGCAGCTAAAGCAGGACGAAAATTCGGTGATTACAGCGATCGCGTATCACTTTATGTGATATATAATCGCTATGGAATGAGCCCAATTCAAATGGCCCAAGGGCCAATAACGGTAGCTGACTCTCTAGTTCCTGGAAGAGAAATATTGCTTGGGCGTAATCATCAAACAACAACAGATCTTTCAATTGCTAATGAGCACGCCAAACTTGGTAAGAATACTGATGGTACTTGGTATATTGTGGATCTGGGATCAGGTTTATCAACTAAGATTAAGCCGGCTCCGTCTAATTTCATGCATTTACAATCGGACGATACGATTTACTTGCCGAACGCGAACGATGTGATTCGGCAAGCAACAATGTTCAAAGAACTTGCTCCTGGGGAACGAGTGACTATTAAACCGGGCGAAGAAGTTTACATTGGTGATACCAAGATTCATATCATTTCTACAAATAAGACCAATAGTTCTGCACGAGATCAAATTTTTGTCGGGGAAGTCTCCGATAAGCAGAAGCACGAACAACAACAACAACAACAGCCACAACAACAAGAGTATTTGGAGTCGGAGAGTCAGGCTGAGAAACGGCAACAAGCCGCCACCGATCCGTCTCAGTATCATAAACACCGACAAGATATTGCTCTAGAGGAGAGTCGATCACTTTATAGAGAAGAGGTCAAAGTATTAGAGGAAATATTGGATAGTGAAGAATCTAGCAGAGATATTGCAGACAAACTAAAACAATTTGCTCTCACTGCGCAAAGCCCTAAAGTCGTAACTGAAGTGGTATCTGAAATTGCAGCTCTTAGAATAGACAATTTAGAAACCATATTGAACGAGCTTGCCAGTTCGAGCCCTTTGGCATTTCTCCGAGCTAAATTTCAACTTTTTAGGTTAAGCCATGACACAGAGAGCTATAGACAACTACTTATAAAAGATGACACTATCATAAATCTTTGGCAAGCAGGCAGCATAGATCCCGAGGATTATCTAGATATTCTAGACAGTCTTGCTTCGCGTGGTACTTTATCATCTGAAGAAGCTAACTCCGCTGTTGTTAGAGTAATGGATGCCCTCGATATAAACCCGGAAAAGAAAATTGCTTTGTGCAAAAGGCTGATAACTAAAGGCAACGCCGATGGTTTCGTTCTCAGAGCCTGGGCTACCGAGACTATTACTGACCAGTTGAGATTACAAGCCCTGCAGTATTTAATACAGCATCAACCGATTGGATTAGATACATATTTAGAAAATATTGTTCTACTAACCGACCGTAGCGATCTCGCAGACTTGGCAGCAGCGGAACTAACGATTCTTTGGTCTAAAGAAGCTCAAAGACCCGCAGATCAACTAGCTGTGAATCAATGGATATTAGGCGACCGTATTGAACAATTTGCCCAACATATGGCCAAAATAAGTTGGCCAAATGATGTTGATGTCACAGATCTCTATGAACGATGGGAAAAAGCACAAAAGGCAGCTGACAAAGCGGAAGATGAGGTCATGGGATCGGCTCGTACGGAGGCCGACAGACTAAGAAATGAATTAGAAACCATACTTGCACCTCGCATAGAAATTCTCAATAAATATCTACAAGAATTCGCTGTCAGTGTTCAAGCTTTCTGTCCTGAATTAAAGCTGTCCGAAAGGCTCAATATTCCGGGAGGTGCCTACAGACTGGGAACCGGACAAACATTCTTAGCAGCCCACACACTAATGGAGAGCGCTCCAAAAGTTACACTCCTGCGCATTATTGCCCATGAGTGGGGACGTCAAGTACAGGACGAGGATGTCATTTTATATCTAGCCAAAAAATTGAATATCCATCCTGACGATAATGGTATTGTGTCTGATACTGCTCGATCAACCTTAATCGACGCATATAGCAAAGCCGTAGGGCCAATGTTCAATCCCAAGAATGTTAATCATAAGTATATTGATGCAATTTTAGTTACAGGAGAAAATAAGCAATTAACACGCGGTGACGAACTACGTGCCGAAGCATTGATTAAGTCCTTCTTTGAATTCGGTCAATCGCGTCAAAAACTTTTTGAATTGGCTAAACTTTATGATGAAATACCAAAAACTGATAACTCCCTTTCATCCGACGACACATCGGCCTATATAGCTAATGTATTAGGGCAAACTCATACTGACCGACTCGATTTTGTCCTAACCCATCTTGGTCGCTCTGCTATGTCACAAAAATTGACTCTCGCCTTAACTCGTCTTGAAACAGCCGAAATTACAAATAAGACCGACTTGGACGCTAGTCGTCGTGCAGTTATTGGAGAATGGAAGAAAGCACTAAGAAAACGTATTGCGATAGGACTTGATAATGAATTAGACAAACCTTCTTATACAGAAGCATTTCATGAAACAGATTGCGACTATATAAATCGCCGGGTCACATTATTCGCTACTCTGCAACGACGTCAGCAGCAGCTAGAACAAGAGCAAAAACTTGAGCAGTCTCCTAAAATTGAGGTGGCTAGATTGCCGGTTGTGCCTGGTGATACGCAGAAAGCAAAAGAGCCAAGTATAGAAGAGTTAAACCCAGCTCAGGTTGAGGAGCGAGAGAAGCAACAATTATGTATGGCCGCGACTTCATTTGTGCATGACTTATTAGATCAATATCCGCAGATAGCTGCTAACGGAAATTTGACTTATTATCTTGCCGGTTCTGTTGCCTCAGCTGCGCTTGCACAAGCTACTTCATTTAGGATTGTAGATTCAAGCAAGTTATCTGATACCGTATATGGTGGTACAATACCACTTTCGCCTGAGTTTAGACAATGTTTGCTTGGGCTAGTTAGAAAAATTGGTGATGCGGATATTATTGTTGTAGACCGAGACAGCTCTTTAAGTAAAAGCACTAGCATAACACTTTCTTACAACTCTTTAAGTGAATCGTCCAAAGTACTTTTTAAAGACTCAGCTGCTAGCGATAGGGTACTGGTTGATCGTCTGCAACCACAAGTCGGTCATGATGTGATAGTAATCGAAAGCGAAGGACGAGAGATTTATGTCAATGCTCCGATGGCGGCACTTTTGTTTAAAGCTATCCATATAGCGAAAAAATTTGGCATTGAAGCCGACAAAGTTCCTAATTTTATTAGTGATTTTAACTCGCTCTACAATGCCGTGCTCGCTATGGGCATTCCCCCAGCAGAAATAGTGCAAGCGGCACACAAATTGGTTATGGAGCACAACAGCGATCTTCCTAATGAATATTATGTGCATGATTATCACTCGGAATTTCCAGTGCAGTTAAGAGCGTTATTTGATGCTGTTATTGCTAGTGACCCTGACACAAAATATATTACCAGTGATCCTGAGGCTAAACAGTTAGATAAGCTGAGCGTAGGACGTGAACGTGTAATTGGCGTATTGAAAATTCTGCGTATGTTTGAAGCGGCGGACGATAAAGCAAGGATAGTTGATTTTATTAATAGGCATCAGTCAGAAGTAAATAATAAATGGGCTTTGAGACATTCCGACAGAAATTATG
>Ga0206843_10144_pt1 | contig 22771 bp, 27 predicted proteins | sample Alteio_BWOrgCont_21_FD_152869 | JGI IMG/M metagenome (GOLD analysis project Ga0206843, IMG submission 152869) | Enriched cells from forest soil in Barre Woods Harvard Forest LTER site, Petersham, Massachusetts, United States -... | ecosystem: Environmental > Terrestrial > Soil > Temperate forest >...
TAATAAGTAGATCTCAAACTTGACCTATGAAATACTGGTATTTGCTGCTGATCATATACTTGTTTGTATGTTCTTGCAACAACCAACAGGCTTCACCTGTAAAACCAGCTAAACCCCTAGCGTCAACCAGCACTATACTTCGCGACCCCATTCTTAAAAAATATGATTCTTTACATAAAGTTGAACTAAGTCTATTGAACCTCCCAGATATAAAGCAGGTGGATCACGAAGCATACCAATTCACATGGGGAAGAACATGGACTCCATCCTATTTTTATTTCATTGAAAAAAACAAAGACCTCATTACCTTAAAAACACGGTGTGCATCATTTGTAAATGAGGGCGACACGCTTCGTTTTACTTACAATAATAAACTGCTTGAAATCACATCATTTACAGTTTTAGACAGCTCTGAACAAACTATTACTATCGCCGATTGGAAGCAGTTCAAAAGCTTGCTGGCGGGAAGTTATTTTTGGCTGTATAACAATAATGACAGGAACTCAGTAACCGATGGAGAAGGCTGGACATTACAAAGCAGGTCGTATTTTGTAAAATTGGATTCTCTTTGTTATTCCAGCGTTGCACTGTGTCAGCCATATACCGGTGGCTTTTACGATGCATGTGCTTTCCTGATAAAACATTCAAAGCTTACTCATAATATTCTATTCCGCGGAAGAAAATATCTTTCACCTGAAGAAATGCATGTTGTACACTCCAGCAAACCAATTCATAATTAACGAACCGGCATCGCAGTTCGCCACTACAGGCCCAAAAAATGAAAGCCGCTCCAGTGGCTGATCTTAGTCCTATTTTGGGGGAGCGGGTGCAGTATATTTTTTGCTTTCTGCCTCTCTGGTTTTTCATCCTACATGTTTTGAAATTTATCAAAATGCTGTGGCAAGGCAGTTACTTTTATCAATAAAGTGCTCTGAAACGTTCCCCACCCTTGAAAAATGAACGCCGCTCCTATGGCTGATCTTAGCATGTTTTGGGGGGAGCGGGTACGGTATATTTTCTGCGTTTTTATATCCCCCGGATTTTATATTGTCTTGCAATTTTTCGCGTTTATTCGGTTTGAAGGCTGTCGCAATCATATTACCATTTAGAGGCAAGTTACGGGGTACGAATGGGAGTGAAAACGTATATTAACTAGAGCAAGAACCAAAAAGGGAATAGCATATATTGCCTATCTTTGATTATAAATTTTGAGGCAATTAAGGAATTAACTTAGATAAGAATATTTTAAAAATTAACTATGTACACCACATACCATTTTAATTCAGCCGGAGAAATAAATGCCGACCTTTTGAAATCCATAAAAGCAGCTTTTAAAGACAAAGCTGTTGTCATTACGGTAGAAGAAGAACAAGATGAAACTGCCTTTTTAATGGCAAACCCAGCTAACAAAGCGATGCTTTTGAAGTCTATTGCCCAGGATAAAAATGACGAATTTATTTCTGTAACCCTCCCATAAGCATGAAGGACATCCGTTTTACACTTGATGCTTTTGAACAATATACGGAGTGGCAAAAAACCGACAAAGCCATTTGTGACAAAATCAACAAGTTGCTAAAAGAAATTGTCCGGACACCGTTCACCGGACTAGGCAAACCGGAGCCATTAAAACATGAATTTAAAGGCTATTGGAGCAGAAGAATAAATGATGAACATCGCCTTGTATATAGAGTTACAGATGACTATGTGCAAATAATTGCCTGTAAATTACATTATAGCTAATCCCAGCCTTTTCTTTTTTAATTCGCAGCCAGCCGTTTCGCGATCAGTAACTGCTTTTGCGGCACAGCCGCCGCGGTGCGCTTGCCTACGCCGGGCTTAGCGCCAGCCTGCTGGGCCGCGCTGATCACCTGGTGGGGTGCAGCCGCTGAAGGGTCTAGGGTAAGTGCCTTGTTAGAATAATAGACGGCGGAGTCGTAACGGCCTAGTTGTAGGTAGCATACGCCGGTATTGGTATACGGGTCTGCAAATTCGGGGTACAGCGCTATGGCTGTGCGGTAGGTGGCTATAGCCGCCGGGTAGTCTTTCCGGAAGAAGTATACGCCTGCCAGATTATTCATGGCGTCGCGGTTCTTTGGGTTTAGCGCCAGCGCTTGCTTGCTGTATACCTCGCATGAGTCGTATTGTGCACTGGCGAAGTAGGCGCTGCCCACCAACATTAGCGCAACATCATCGTTAGGCTCAAGTCCGTGCAGCTTTTTCAGCAGGGCTATGGCTTCGGGGTATCTGCCCTGTGCTTTCAGCACGCCGGCCATGCGGTCTATGGCATCTGCGTCATTGGGTTCCAGCGCCAGCGCCTTGCCCAGCCATAGCTGCGCAGAGTCGTATTGCTGCAAGCTGAAGTACAGGTGCCCCAGCTCTTTCAGCTCCAGGAAATTGCCTGGCTCGACCGCCAGCGATCTGCGGAGGTTGTTGATGCCCTCCTGCTGTATATACTTCAGCTTATCGGGGTTATGCTCTGCCCTGAAGATGCAGAAGATGGTACTGTTGAGCACAGAGGCCTCATACTCCGTCTTGTATGGCGGGTAATCGTAAGGGTGATCTATGAAGTTGGTGAAGAAATAGTCTGCATCGTTTTTGTCCGTGATCTGTATGCGGCGGCGGCCTTCTTCGGGCAGCAGCAGTATGTTGTTGTTCAGCAGGTCGGTATAGTCGCTGCTCACTTTTATTGTTTTAGACTGGTCTTTGTCCAGCAGGTATTCCAGCCCTTCTATATAGCTGCATCCCCAGTAGTCCATATCGTAGTTGCTACGCAGGGAGCCAGGGCTGTGAGAGGCAAGGTTATTAAAATATACCTGGTGAAAAGGATGGTACTGCACCATAAACCACCCCACCAATACCAGCTGCATGGCAAATGCACCCTGCACTATTTTCTTATAGCGGGTCTGCATCATTTTATCGGCAAAGTAGATGGCCATGAGCACAAATGCAGGGTACACAAAGTATAAGTGCCTCCACCCATTATACACTACAGAGTGCAGCATGATAACAGCCATAACAGGCGCTACGAAGCAAGCCACATATAGCAGGAAGTTGCGCTCCCGGGTATTGCGCAGGTAAGCCCATGAGTTTTTAAAGAAGCTGACCAATATCCATATAAACCCTGCGATACCCGCTACCAGCCACACTTCGGGGTTGGTAAGCAGGAACCACGTAGGTATGTACGTCCATGGCAGGTGGGTAGCCTTTATATATTTGCCATGAAACAGCACAGAGCCGTTCCATACATCGTAATGGGCAAGCTTATTGAACGAACCCGCCAGGTGGTGCACAGGGCTTTCCCACAGGTATGGCCAGCCCAGGTATAATAATATAAAGAAGCCTACGGAAAACACCAGCATGTTCAACCCCTGCTTTTTAGGCGACTCTTTTTTAGTGATGTCTGTAATCAAGTCTATCAGCAGGAACGACAGGATGAACACTGCCAGCATCACACCCATTATGCGTATGCTGGTAGCATAGCCACAGGCAAGCCCCAGCAGGAAAAAGAAGGTGGGCTTGTTTTTCTCAAACGCTACCTGGCAAAGGGTGAGCGTTATCAGTATCATTGCCGTAAAAGGAATATCCTTGCTATTGAAAAACGAATGTGCATAAAGCCGCGGTGCAAATGCCAGCATGATAAAGCCCAGCGATGCCAGGAAACGGTTTTTAAACAGCCTGAGTATCAACACATACCCGAAGAATGCACTGACCAGGAAAAAGATATGGGTAACCAGGTGCCGCATCAGGTATACATCGCGCGAGTCGGTGAGGTGCAGCATCTTTTGAAGTATCACCAGCAGCAGCTCGTAACTGGTGCCGTGGTTATCTGCCGCCGACTTAAGCAACTCAGGGTTACCATTAAATATATAGTTGAAGCTGAGCAGCCCGCGGGTGCTGCGGTAAGGCTCATCCCACGATACGCCATAGTCTTTGTAGGTAAATAATGCTATAATAAGCGCGGCAAAGAACAGCGCAATGCCGGGCAGGTAGGGCGCTAACCGCTCCTTGAGGCCGGGCGTGCCGGTTGCCTGTATTGCAGGCTGTTCTTTTTTTTGCGTGTAGCTGGCGGCATTAGGTATTACGATGCTCGTCGCCTGGCGGGCATTGGGTTTCTTAGGCATAAGTGGTCTGTTAAGCAATAAAATATTAGGCGGCCTGATCTTCACAGGCCCGGTTATAGCTAACAGCATACTACCAACGCTGTGCCACAGTTGCACTCAATTAACAATCAACACGTTAGAATTGACAAACACATAAATGCTTCCGTACATAGGATAAATTTTCCAAGAGACGGAAATACCAAATGATATTTAGCCTTAAAAAATAGTCAACCATTTAACCATTTACTTATTACCTTTGTGCTATGCCTAAAACAAAACCGGAGATAACTGTTGCCTTTAACAGGAAGCTATTGATGGTGAATAATGCGTTCAGGCAATTTATACAGTGTAAACTAAAAGAATGCAATGCAGGCCTCACCTACGAGATGCTGCAAGTGATGGCCTGCCTGTGGAAACAAGATGGCATAAACCAGCAGGAGATAGCCAACATAACGGTAAAAGATAAGGCCAGTATGACGTACCTGATAGACAACCTGGCCAAGCGCGGCCTGGTGACCAGGCTGGAAGACATGAACGACCGCAGAAACAAGCTAATACTGCTGACGGCACAGGGAAGAGCCCTGAAAACGAAGATACAGCCGCTGCTGGATGAAATGCACGAAACATCGGGCATGAATATAGATGCGGCTAAACTAAAAGAGTTTATGGCAGTTTTAGAAACGATAGAGGGCAACCTGAAAGTGTGGTGATTTTTTTTGCCCGTATAGTTAAATGCTTTACTGTCAATCATTTATTGATAGCGGTATAAGAAAAGAATAAAACGATAGTGGCCAGCGCGACAGGTAGAAGCAGGAGACAGCACCGGAATTAAAAACACACACCATATGGAAACCATAATAGTAACCACCGATTTTTCCGCAGCATCAGCAAATGCACTGAACTATGCCTGCGGATTTGCAAATGACAATAACGCAAATATCGTACTGGCGCGCATTTACAGCGTACCCGCCGGGTATGCGGCCGAAGGGCTGAGCCAGGTATCGGTTAACGACGCTATAGATACCGACAATGCAAGGCTACAGCAAGAACTGGAGCGGGTAACAGATAGCTACCCACGCCTGGCGATAGACGCACGAATGGTAGTGGAGGACTTTGACGAGGCCTTGCAGCAGCTGAGTAAAGAGCTGAACCCGCAAATGATAGTGATGGGCGCGGTTACCGGCTACGCTGAGCTGTGGCAATGGGGAGACGACTGGCTGGATGCCGTGCTATCGCTGCCCTGCCCGGTACTGGTAATACCGGGGCATATTGAGTACTCCCCTATCCTGAATATTGCCTTTGCCTGCGATTATAAAAGTGTGTACCAGCCAGATCATGTAGCGAAAATGAGGAAGCTGGTGCAACTGACAAAGGCAGATTTCTACATAGTGCATGTGACCACGGGTAAGCCCGAAGATGAGGAAGAAAAAAGGGAGGCGCTGGCAGCGGCATTTGGCGAGGATATAGACCCGCAGTTTATAACCGTGGAAAATAAGCAGGTGCTCGCGGGCATAGCTGCATTTGAGCAGCAGTATGCTATAGATCTGCTGCTGGTGATACCCCGGAGGCACGGCATCTGGCACAATTTATTTAACAAAAGTTATTCAAGACAATTAGCACAGCTCAATAACCTGCCGGTAATGGCGATCCACTAAATAAGTTGAAGGGGTTAATAAGTTAAAAGGGTAATTAGGTAATAGGTTAAAGAGGTAATGGGTTAAAGAGTTAAAAGGCTAAGAGTTAAACTAAAAGATAGAAGAAGAAGAAGAAGAAGAACAACAACACACACAAACGACGATCAATGAACCTCCAGCACAAACACACCGCGACTGCATTTTCTCCTGCATCGGCACTGATCTATTACATATCACTGCCGTTTATTTACCTGGTATCTGTATTGCCTTTCCGGCTGCTGTACCTGTTGTCCAACTTTTTAAACTTCCTGCTGTTCCGGGTGATAGGGTACCGGAAAAAAGTGGTGCTGGCAAACCTGCACAAGTCGTTCCCTGAGATGACGGACACCGAGATCTACCGCATCTGCAAAAAGTTTTACCAGCACTTTTGCGACTTCTTTTTAGAGACGTTGAAAATACTCACCATCAGGAAGAAAGAGCTGCTGAAGCGCTGCCAGTTTACCCCGGAGGCTTTTGACCTGCTCTCTAAGTTTGCCGACCAAGACAAAAGCGTGCTGCTGGTGATGGGGCATAATGGCAACTGGGAGTGGTCGTGCAATGCGTTTAATATGCTATCTAAGCACCAGCTTTTTGTGGTGTACCACCCTATCAGCAATAAGTACTTCGACGGGCTGATGCGCCGTATACGCGAGCGCGGTGGCAGCAGGCTTATAGCCATGAAAAACACCTATCGCGAAATGGCGCATAACAAGAATGGGCTTAATGCTACGGCCTTTGTAGCAGACCAGACGCCACAGCCCGACCACGCCTACTGGACCACCTTCCTGCACCAGGATACACCGGTATTTAAAGGCATGGAGGTAATAGCGAAGAAAATGGACCTGCCGGTGCTGTATACCTCGGTAAAGAAGATAAAGCGCGGCTACTATGAGATGACAGCAGAGGTGTTATCAGAGCATCCTGTAAATACTGCTGATGGCGAGCTGACCGAGTTATTTACAAGGAGGCTGGAAAAGGATATTATAGGCCAGCCGGAGACGTGGCTATGGTCGCACAGGCGGTGGAAGCATAAGCGGCCTGCGGATGCAGAGCTTCATGTGGAAAATTAAGTCTTTTTAGAGCTTCCTAAAACTACCTTTTTAAATTCATCAGGATAAGCCATTGCTGTGCCTATGCATATACAGACCAAGCCCATTGCACCAAAAAGAAAAAGGATTGGGCTTTCCTGATCTCTAACATCATTAGCAGAGAGCAGTATTTTATCGTCACCTTTCATTTGAAACACTTTTGGCTGCCAATCTTTGCTTTCGCTTTTCTTTATCCATACGGAAACTGAATCTGCTTTCTCAAGTGACAGACGTATTTGTTGGTAATTCTTATCATAATATTCAATACCAATATTTTGTGTTAACTGGTATTTTTGATTTCCATCTTTAAGAAAAAAAATGAGGTCGGATTTTTGGCTACTGTGACCATGGCTGTCGGTTACTGTAGAAACATACACATTAGCAGAGCGCAGATTCCCTTTTATTTGGATCAGGTCAGTGTCTGATGTCCAGACATTCCGAATAATAGGAAAGCAAATTGCCAATATGGCTACGCCTAAAATAATTAATATGAAACCTTTTGTGCTCTTTTCTGCCAACTTAATGATGCCTTTGGATGAAACTTTTCAAATATACTTAACCGTGCAGACAAATAAAATTTCTATAGTTGTGCCACACTTTGGAAGTGTGGCACAACGCGCTTTAAACAAGAGCGCCGCAAAATTTGCGGCGCTCTTGTTTAAAGATTATGCAGGTAGTATTAATCAGCCTGATGGAAAGCATACCTGTAATCGGTAGGCGGAACAAAAGTTTCTTTGATGGTACGGGCGCTGAGCCAGCGGTAAAGGTTGAGGATAGAGCCTGCCTTATCGTTGGTACCAGATGCCCGGGCGCCGCCAAATGGCTGCTGGCCTACTACTGCACCTGTTGGCTTATCGTTGATATAGAAGTTGCCGGCGCTGTTGGTGAGCGCCTTTGTAAGGTACTCTATAGCATGGCGGTCTTGTGCAAAGATGGCGCCGGTGAGTGCGTAAGGAGAAGTGTTATCCAGCACATCGAGCGTTTGTATCCAGTTGTCGGCCTCATACACATAGATGGTAAGCACCGGGCCGAAGATCTCATCGCACATGGTTATGTAGGATGGATCGGTGGTTTCGATGACAGTTGGCTCTATAAACCAGCCTTTGCTGCTGTCGCAGGTGCCGCCGCATAGTATTTTAGCTGCGCCATTGCTGTTCTTTACGCCATCTATATACTTAGAGATGCTATTGAACGACTTATCGTCTATGACTGCGTTGATGAAGTTGGTAAAATCATCTACAATGCCCATCTTCATAGTCTTTAGCTCGGCTACGAGCTTTGTTTTTATCTCCTCAGCAAGATTTGCAGGCAGATAAGCGCGCGATGCCGCCGAACACTTCTGGCCCTGGTATTCAAATGCGCCACGGGCAAGACCTGCTACCACTGCATCCACATTTGCAGAAGGATGTACGAATACGAAATCTTTACCGCCCGTCTCACCAACAATGCGCGGGTAAGACTTGTAGCGGGCTATATTGTTGCCTATGCTTTTCCACATGCTCTGGAATACTCCGGTAGAGCCGGTAAAGTGTACCCCTGCAAAATAAGGGTGTGCGTAGCATATCTCGCCCACCATAGGGCCAGGAGGATAGATGAGGTTGATAACACCATTTGGCAGGCCGGCTTCCAGCAGTATTTCCATGAATACGCTTGCTGAATATATTTGTGTATTTGCTGGTTTCCATACTACCACATTGCCACACATGGCGGGCGCTGTGGGCAGGTTGCCACCGATAGCGGTAAAGTTGAAAGGCGTAACGGCCAGCACAAAACCCTCGAGCGCACGGTACTCCATACGGTTGTTGATGCCCTGGGGAGACAACGGCTGCTGCTTATATATCTGGCTAAGGAAATGCACGTTAAAGCGCAGGAAGTCAATAAGCTCACAGGCGCTGTCTATCTCGGCCTGGTAAGCGTTTTTGCTCTGGCCCAGCATGGTAGCCGCATTCATTCTAAAGCGGTACTTGGTAGCCAGCAATTCTGCTGCTTTTAAGAATACACTTGCGCGGTGCTCCCAGCTTGTAGCAGCCCATGTTTCGCGGGCAGAGAGGGCTGCATCTATAGCGTCGTTTACATGCTGCTCGTCGGATGCGTGGAAGTGGCCGAGCAGGTGAGCCGTTTCATGCGGGGGGCGTATCTCTTTTTTATTGCCGCTGCGCACTTCCTGTCCGTTGATGTACATAGGTATATCGCGGGTGTGGGCTTTCATATCGGCAATGGCTTGTTGTAATGCCGGGCGCTCACTGCTGCCGGGGGCGTAATTGAGCACCGGCTCATTTTTTGGTTCTGCGAAATCGAAATATGCGTTGTTCATTTTTTATGGAATTTGGGATTGGGATGGCAAAGGTAGGTTTTTACCTGTATAGGATAAAGTGGTGCGGATGATAGATGTATAAAGAAATGATATATTCTAGTAGTGCTCTCTTAAAGCATGGATAATTATTTGCCTGGAAGATACTTCATAAATAATTCTATGGGTTTTATTTATACGCCTCGACCACATTCCGGCGTAATTGTGTTTTAAAGGCTCTGGTTTTCCAATACCACGAAAAGGGCTTGCCTCTATATCCTCAATAAGCACTCTTATTCGCTGAAGGATCTTATTATTCTGCGTTTGTTTCCAATAGCCCAGGTCGTCTAAAGCATGATCAGAAAATATTATTTCCATATATCATCTAAAGGAACTTTTACACCTTTACCTTCTTTTATCTGGTGCCGGCTTTCTGCCAGGCGCTTTGCCATAGCAGGACTCTCGGCCTCAACATCTTTTTTTGAAGATGTTAAAATTTCCTTGAGCTTTTTAATCACTTTTTCACTTTCAGTTTCAGTGATAAGTTTAATTAATTCTATTTTTTCAGCCTGTATATTCATCACTACAAAAATACTAAAATAATACAATAATTATTGTGAATGACAATTGCAATAAAGGCTCAAATCATTTCATTATATCTTTTGGAAGGCCGATAGTTCTTAGCATCTCGTTTGCCTTATCCACTTTATCCTGGAATAAACCTATTGTGAGATATTTATCCAACCGCTTATCCACCTTTTTAATGATCGGTTTCAAATCCGGTTTTTTGTTCTTTTTCATATTGTGAAGTTACAATTTTATGGAATTCCCCACCTCCCCCGTCTTTATTACAGCAAGCAGCCTGTAAATTGCAATAGAAACCAAACTCATTGCTCAGCCATAGCCAACATACTAACCTCACTGATGAAGAACTGCTACGGGAATACCGGGCAGGCGGCAACAACCATTGGCTGGGTTATGTGCTGCAGCGGTACACGGCACTATTGCTGGGTGTGGCGCTTAAATATCTTAAAGACAGGGACAAGGCCGAAGATGCTGTGCAGCAGATATTCCTGAAGGTGCTTACCAGCCTGCCAAAAGAAGAGATACTCAATTTTAAAGGCTGGCTGTATATACTCATGCGCAACTTCTGCCTGCAGCAGCTGCGCGACAAAATGCATACTACCGATGAATCGGCATTTACGAATTTGCCAGCGGCTGAAACTGATAACGAAGAGCGGCTTTGGCAGGAAAACACTATGCAGCAAATGAATGATGCACTGGCGCTGCTAAATGAGGAACAGCGCAAGACCATTGTACTCTTTTACCTGAAAAAATATAGCTACGAACAGATAATAGCCGAAACCAGCTATACCTTTATGCAGGTGAAAAGCTACATACAGAACGGCAAAAGAAATTTGAAAACGATATTATTAAAGATGCAGGGCAGCAACCAAAAATGAGCGAGCAGGATAACATATCACCCTTTGGTTCACGCAATGATAAGAGCGCACGGCTGTCGGAAGATAAGCTGATGGCTTATCTTGAAGGAAAACTATCGCCGGCGGAGCAGCATGAGGTAGAGCAATGGCTTGCTGATGAAAGCATGGAGAGCGATGCACTGGAAGGACTGCAGGGGCACTCCACAACTGAAACAAGGCACTCTGTAAACAGGCTTAATCATAGCCTGCGAAAAAATATATTCGGCAAAAAGCGTAAACGTCGGCCACTAAAGACCGACCAGTTTAGCTGGGTGGCTATCGTCATCGTTTTATTGTTAGTGGTTATTGCCTATATTGTGATTAGAAAGATGGCTCATTGAGCTTAGGCGCAATGACTCAATACCCCCCATGAAGATGAAGCGACTGATGATATTGATACTGCTGGTAGCAGGCTGCTATAACGTTAATGCACAGGCCGACAGCATAAGAGTATGGAACAAATGGTGCTCAAAAAAAGATACGCTGCTGCTGTTTAATACCGGCAATAACCTGATACAGATATACAGCCCCACCATAAAGGCAGCCGACCTGAAAGTAAAAAGCCTTGACGCATCGCTTAGAGTAGCCAACCCAGAAATAAAGGGTGACACCCTCACTGTTATAGCCATGCCTTTCCCCGCAAAAGGAAAAAGGATGCGCCTGGCAGTGCAGAATAAAAAGACATCGAAAACACTGAAAACAGTGAGCTTTGACAGCGATGACCTGCAACCACTACAGGCAAGGGTGGGCACTATACAGGGCACCGAAGCTGCGAGGAAAGACATACTGATGCAGCAGACGCTAAAGCTGGCCTTTGCAAAATCGCTCTATTGTTATCCGTACAGTATCAAAGAGTACACTTTTAAAATAAGCTCAGACAAGGGCGCTGCTACCATACATGTAAACGGTATTTTCCTGACCAAAGATATTTTGCAGCAGATAAAGGATGCTCCTGCGGGAACGGTGATGGAGTTTGTGGACATAAAGGTGACTTGTCCGGAGTGTGCGACGCGCACTTTAGAACCGCTCAAATTGAAGATCAGATAGTTCCCAAATCACGTATTGAGGTGCGTTTTAAGATGATCAGTACTTTCTGTCAATTACGTAGTTTACTAATTCCTCCATTGCCCGCCGTGCAGGTGTATCGGGGTAGGTATATAATATTTGCAACGCCTCCTCTTTGTATTGCTTCATCTTTTCTTCGGCATAGGCTATGCCGCCTGAGCGTTGCACTATGGCTATTACTTCGTCTACTTTGCTGCGATCGGTGCTGTTGTTCTTTACTATATAGATGATCTTGCGCTTGGTGGCGCTGTCAGCATGTTGCAGGGTATAGATGAGCGGCAGGGTCATTTTCTTTTCTTTGATGTCTATGCCGGTGGGCTTGCCTATATTGTCCTGGCCGTAGTCGAACAGGTCATCTTTTATCTGGAAAGCTATCCCTACCTTTTCACCAAAAGTGCGAAAACGCTCGGTTACTGCATCGTCGCCGGTTGCAGAGTAGGCACCCGCAGCACATGCCGACGACAGCAGCGATGCAGTTTTGGCGCGGATGATCTCAAAATAGATCTTCTCGTCAATATCCAGCTTGCGGGCCTTTTCTATTTGCAGCAGTTCCCCTTCGCTCATTTCCTTTACTGCCCGCGATGTGATCTGCAATATCTTATAATCGCCATTGTCTATGGATAACAGCAGGCCTTTCGATAGCAGGTAGTCGCCTACCAGCACTGCTATCTTATTTTTCCAGAGGGCATTTATTGAGAAAAAGTCTCTACGCTTCATGGCATTGTCTACCACATCGTCGTGCACTAGTGTAGCCGTGTGCAGCAATTCTATCAGCGATGCCGCACGATAGGAGACTTCGTTGATCTCCCCTGCTATTTTAGCGGACAGGAAAACGAACATAGGGCGCATCTGCTTACCCTTGCGCCTGATGATGAACCGCATGATGCGGTCCAGTAAATGGTTAGTGCTTTTTACACTCTCGGTAAACTTTTTTTCAAACAACGATAATTCTGTGCCTATTACTTTATTTACCAGTTCCATGAATATCCGGGGTCGTATAAAAATGTAAAAGTCGAAATAAGAATTTTATTCGCGTCATATTTTTATTGGCACAATGATTTAGGGAGCAATGACAGAAGTAAAGTTCACTAATTTAACTATTCTTTTCCGTTTCTGCTACGTTGCAAAAGTCTTTAAATAGGTTCTATTCGCAGATTTTGCATCTTGCACAAAAGAAAAATAACTATTTAACTTAACGAACTTTATTCTGTCATTGTTCCCTGGACAATAAAATAGTAAAATCACTGTTAATTTTAGGGGTTGTTTGTTTTTTGAATGGCTCCTATATACCTTTACCAAACGTATATTGTGCAATATATAACAAAATGCAAAATACAAATATTTGCTATGCTCGTTAGAAAGTACTTATTAATGGCCTGTTTGTCTGTATTATCTGTAATAATTGCACAACCGTTATTAGCGCAGGAAAGCCAGCCGGCAGCCACAGATACGGGTGCGCACCCGCCATCGCTCCAATGGTCTAACCGCGACATGACTTACCGGGGTAAAAATTACGATGTTTTAGACTCAGCATACTATCCTAAATTTCGCAGAAAACAGTTTCATAAATACATAGACCACCAGGAGATCTTTCCACCAAAGCCACGCAACCAGTGGGAAATAGGCGGCGGACTGGGACTATATAATCTTATTGGCAATGTACCCACCCTATTCCTTTGGCAAAAAGGTGGGGGTGGGCTGAACATTAATGTGCGCAAGTCGCTGGGCTACATCTTTTCGCTCAGAATGCAATACATATATGGCGTTGCTAAAAGCCTGGACAGGCAGCCTACCACCAGCTACGATGCCCCTTATACTACCTTCGGTTATGTGCCCAGCTACTACGCAGTGGGCACACAGCGCCCCGACCAGATATACCGTGCTATAAGAATGGAAGCATCGCAGCTATCGCTGGACCTTATGTTCAATGCTTACAACATTAACTTTCACCATGCCCGCAACTCTATTTCTTTCTTTGGCTATGCCGGTATAGGCGCACTGGGATATAAAACAAGGGTAAACGCACTGGATGGCAATTATGCCGCTTACCCGTTCAGCACTATTGTTACCAACACCGCCGATAAACAAAAGAAAATACGCAAGGCGCTGCAAAGCAAAATGGATAAGTCGTATGAGACCCCGGCAGATAATGGTGGCGGCTCCCAGATACTCGACCACAAAACACTCGATTTTGCACCAAGTGTAGGCGCAGGCGTACAGTACAAGCTTAACAAGAAATTCAACCTGCAGCTGGAAGAGCGCTATACCTTCCCGTCCGATGGTTATCTTGATGGGTCCCGCTTTGGCAAGCCGCTGGGCAATACCGTATCGCAGGGGCGCCGCACCGACGATATCAACTATGTATCGTTCACCGTTAACTATAACCTGAACACAAAGAAAAAGTCTGTAGAGCCGCTTTACTGGATCAACCCGCTGGATCATGCCTACAGCGAACTATCCTACCCGCGCCATATGATACTGCCTAACCCGGTATTGCCTGATGAGGATGGCGATGGCGTAACAGACCAGTTTGACCGCTGCCCTAAAACACCTAAAGGTGTAGCTGTAGATGCACACGGCTGCCCGCTGGATACAGATGGCGATGGCGTACCTGACTATAAGGACAAGCAGCTTATTACCCCTACAGAGTGCCAGCCGGTAGATGCCGACGGTGTAGGCAAGTGCCCATGCCCCGATGCCTGCAAAGAGGTAAATAACAACACCAGCAACAATAAGGCAAACAACCCATGTGGCAACCTGGGCGCCGGCACACTGCTGTTTACCAACACCACGCACATAAGCACCGGCATGGAAGCGCAACTGGCCGTGCTTGCAGCACAGATGCAGGCAAGCCCTACTTGTAAAGTAGTAATACTGGGCGGCGGCAGCGGCAGCAAGATAAAAGAGCAACACTCATGGGAGCATGTAAATGCAGTGATAGAATACATGAGCGAGAAGAATAACATCAGCCGCCAGCGCTTCATTTTCAAGTATGGTGAGGCCGGTGACGAGAACATTGTTACTTACCGTGCAGCCAACGGCGATGAGTCAGGATCAGACAACCCGCCGCCACCGCACCCGGAAATAAAATAAGCTTCTTCATACACTACGATAAAGATAAATGTGCCACACTTTTGAAGTTTGGCACATTTTGTTTGCGCTAATACGGTATAATCCTAATAAAGATAAATGTGCCACACTTTTCAAGTGTGGCATATTTTGTTTGCGCTAATACGGTATAATCCTATTTGACCCAGACATTTCTTCCTGTATGTTTTCAATGTGAATATTATAGCATCAATGATAGATGCAATAAATACACGCGTCTCGGTTAAATTTTCACGTTGTATTAAAAATGAATGAACGATAAACGGCGCCTAAGGCTTTGCTACATTAAACTGCCCGTTGTCAATAAAAAAGCCATCAGCCTTAAAATTGAACGTCCCTATCAGTGCATAGGCAGTATCTGAAGCTATGACTATCTGGCCGGTTGTAGCGTAGTGGCGCTCTGTGCCTACATAGTAGGTGGCCGTATTAAATGGCGGGTTGATAATGTAAGTATTAGGCCCTGTATATGTGTTTATAGTAAAAGCTATGGTGGTGGAATTACCGTTAAGCTTTTGCTCAGCCGTTATGGAAAGACTTTGCAATGTACTGTCGTTTCCTGCCGGTTTCACTATGTAGCCAAATGCTGAGTCTGTATGCCACAGATCGCCATTTATAGCGGCATTCATAGTTACCGTAGAGTCCAGGTTATTATTCAGCTGCACACTTTTGCCATTGGCGGGGCCATGTACCTTTTTACACGCGCCAAATGCAATGCACACAAATATAGGAATGGAGATAATAAGCCGTTTCATAAGATCACCTGCTCTGAAGATAACGCTCAATGATGGTATTTTCGTATAGCGCACAAGCCAAGTGCTTAGTAAGGCTTGCCCACACTAAACTCCCCATTGGTAACAGAGGTGCCGCTGTTTGTGGTAAATGAAAAATACCCGATAATGCTATTGGCAGAAATACCGGTGATAGCTACTACACCACCTGTAGCCACGTCAGGAGTGCCGGCATGTATATATGCAGCGCCCGCCTCCCCCATTACGATGGAGAAGACACCCCCCGTTTTTTTATATTTGGCCACGGTCAATACTATTTTATCACCAAACGTTACGTTATTGGCAATGTCGCCAGTAATTACAAGCGCCATAGTAGTATCGTGCGTTTGCGTATCTACAACAGATGGTACAACGGTAGCAGAGGTAAACGTAAATTTCCCCACCGCAGGGCTGTTAACATTTGCGGTCAGGTATGGATTAATAGTAGTAGCATTGGATGAGTCTTTCTTACACCCGGAGAATATAGCGAAACAACTAATTAATATTAAAACTGAAAAAAAGACTTTTTTCATAATTGATCTTTGCGCTAAGATAACTCAAAATAATTTTAAAAGTCAAGACTTTGGGCAGAAAGTACCCTCTACATGCTCATCCTTGCGGAAAAAGATGCAGAATGCACAAATATTGTGCTTCTTTTGTCCTGTTCTCATCATTTTTCACGATTTTTAATACCTAACAAGGTAATTATGAACTGGAAACTCATACTGGCATTGTCATTATTCGGGCTGGCAATGGGGTTTGCAACCCTCACCTGGAACTCGCCAAAGCTGGAACAGTTTCTCTGGCTGCTTATTTTCCTGCTTTGTGCGTGGCTGATAGGCAAAAATGCAGAGCGTAGCTACTTCCTGCATGGGTTCCTGGTAAGCCTGTTAAATTGTGTGTGGGTGACGGGGTTGCATATGAAATATGCAGATACTTATATTGCCCACCATACAGCTGAGGCGGGGCAATATGCTAAGATGAATGCAGAACTTGGCCTTTCTATACAGCAGTCTATGCTGCTGATAGGGCCTTTCATAGGTATCTTCTCCGGCATCATTCTTGGGCTTTTTTCGCTGGCGGCATCTAAAATACTGGAAGCCATACGTAAATAACATAATATTTTTAGCACAACCTTACGCTTTCATTCACCCCATTCCCTCTTTATATTCCTGTATGTTTGTTATTTTTGTCCAAAAGGCGGGAATTGAGAATATACACCCAGGGACTCTTAAAGCAATATGGCAAGCGCACAGTTGTCAACAATGTGTCGTTTGATGTGAACCAGGGAGAAATAGTGGGCCTGCTGGGGCCAAACGGTGCGGGTAAGACCACATCGTTCTACATGGTGGTGGGCCTCGTAAAGCCCGACCAGGGCACGGTATGCCTTAACGATCAGGATATTACCAAACTGCCCATGTATAAGCGCGCCCAGATGGGCATAGGTTACCTGCCGCAGGAGGCGTCTATTTTCAGAAAGCTGTCTGTAGAGGATAACATCTCTGCCGTGCTGGAAATGACAAAGCTGAGCCGCGCAGAGCAAAGAGCCAAGCTGGAAGAGCTGCTGGAAGAGTTTCACCTGACCCACGTGCGCAAAAGCAATGGCGACGTACTGAGCGGTGGTGAAAGGCGGCGTACCGAAATAGCGCGTGCCCTGGCGGTAAATCCTAAATTTATACTGCTCGATGAGCCTTTTGCAGGTATAGACCCTATAGCCGTAGAAGACATACAAAGCATAGTAGCTACGCTTAAATATAAGAACATAGGCATACTGATCACCGATCATAATGTGCAGGAAACCTTATCTATTACAGACCGTGCTTACCTGCTGTTTGAAGGTAAGATACTAAAGGCCGGTACCGCAGAAGAGCTTGCAGCAGACGAGCAGGTAAGAAAAGTGTATCTTGGACAGAATTTCGTGCTGAGAAGAAAAGACTATTTAAACCCTCAAAATGCACCGTTGAAGTAAAACCTTTGGTTACGCTACAACCTATCAACATTCCAACCTATTACACTATCAACCAATCAACTAATTAACCAACATGAGCATTATCAGTCCTGCATTCAAAGGTTTTATCAAGTTGCGCCAAAGCGCGATAGACAATTTTATGCATAACCCTATAGATACACAGCAACAGGTATTTAACCACCTGGTAGGGTCGGCACAGTTTACCGAATACGGGAAGAAATACAAATTTGAGCATATAGACAGTATATCCGACTTTCAGAAAAATGTACCCATCAATGATTACGAAACACTAAAGCCCTACATACACCGCATACTGGAAGGGAACCAGAATATCTTATGGCCATCGCCTATTACCTGGTTTGCAAAATCGAGCGGAACGACGAGTGATAAAAGCAAATTCATACCAGTTAGTAAAGAGTCGCTCGACGATAACCATTTCAGGGGCGGCAAAGATGTGCTGGCCCTGTACCTGCGGCAAAACTCACAATCAAATATCACCTCGGGGAAATGTTTGCTGCTGGGCGGCAGCCACCAGGTAAACCAGCTGAATGGCGCATCTTTTTTTGGCGATCTATCGGCTGTAATGCTGCAAAATATGCCTTTTGCCGGGCAACTGTTCCGCCTGCCAGAGCTATCTATAGCGCTGATGACGGAGTGGGAAGAAAAGATAGAGCGCATGGCGCACAGCACCATCAACGAAAATGTGACCTACATTGCCGGTGTGCCTACCTGGACCATTGTGCTGATAAAAAGGATATTCGAGATCACCGGTACCAACAACCTGCTGGACATATGGCCCAATATGGAGCTGTATATACATGGCGGTGTCAACTTTACCCCATACCGCAGGCAGTTTGAGCAGTTCATCCCGTCGCCATTCATGTACTACCGTGAAACCTACAATGCATCTGAAGGCTTTTTCGCAGCGCAAGACAGGGATGATGAGGAGGGCATGTTGCTGTTCCTTAACCACGGTATCTTCTATGAGTTTATGCCGCTGGAAGAAAATGGCAAGGAAAACCCGCGTACCCTCACGCTGAAGGAGGTGGAGCTGTATAAAAATTATGCACTCGTTATCAGCACCAATGGCGGTCTTTGGCGATACCTGGTGGGCGATACCGTGCAGTTTACTTCACTGGCGCCTTACCGTATAAAAGTAACAGGCCGCCTGAAGCATTTTATCAATGCATTTGGCGAAGAGGTGATCGTAGACAATGCTGATAATGCTATTGCCATAGCCTGCGCTGAGACCGGCGCTGTAGTGGTCGACTATTCCGCAGCACCCGTATACATGACCGGCCAGAGCAATGGCGCCCACGAGTGGGTAATAGAATTCGACCATCTGCCCGTTTCACTGGAGACATTTACTACCCTGCTCGATAAGTCGTTGCAGGCCATTAATTCAGACTACGAAGCCAAGCGCCACAAAGACATAGCCTTGCGCATGCCCATAGTACACGAAATGCCTAAAGACGGCTTTAAGCAATGGCTGAAAGACAAGGGCAAGCTGGGTGGCCAGCACAAAGTGCCCCGCCTGAGCAATGAGCGCAAATACCTGGAGGAAATGCTGGTATACGCTTACCGGTCGTAATAGCTAAACCATTTATACTCTAAGTCTCATTGGGCTTACCGCTTTGCGGTTTTAAAACTTCACACACGTAAGCTGCGTCTTTGCGCCTTTGCGCGAGACTTCTTCTCCTTCTTTTTTAACAGTCCGCCACGCATATTGGCATTCTTTTTGTATTTTTTTATACATAAACTACTAAAACCAATACTATGAAAAAGATCACCAAGGCATCAATAACTGTATTTGCTTTCATCGCCATTATATTCAGCTCTGTACTTGCACACGCGCAGGAAACCCTGAAGGACACACTCCCCGAATCGGCCTACAATTTATACGTACCCAAACATGTAGTAAACATTTATAGCAATTTTGTTCCTTACGTTTTATTTGGCATTATCTCTGCCGGTATGCTGTTTGTCACCTATCGTTACTGGGCAGACAACCGGCCTACTCATCACGATCTTACTCACCACTAAATATATTTCGAGGGTGTTTACCGAATGGTGCCACTGATATTGTTTATCAGTGGCACCATTTTGATATGTATACAGTTGAACAAAAAAACTCACTACCATGAAAACAGTTATTGACAGCATCCGTTACAAACTACCGCTTCTAGTATTTGCCCTTGTAACCGGCTTTTATGCTATTGCGCAAGATGGCTCTACGACCACATCTACCGAAACCCATACATCTAACAGCAGCGCCACCACTGCGCCCGCCGTTGACCCAAATGCGTGGTATAGCCAGCCTTGGGTATGGATAGCAGGTATAGTAGTGTTGATAATTATATTAATGATGGCATTCCGTGGTAATAACTCATCTAAATCGCAGGTTAGCCGTACTTATACCACTACTACCGAGGTGAAAAATGATTAATTATTTTTATATTATTTTCTTCAAATAGCCGGATCCGTCCGGCTATTTTCGTTTTTACATAGACTGTTAATTTTAAAATAAAGCCCTTAAGAAGCCCCATAGATTTTGACTATATCATTGTAAATTGTATATTTGCAACCTAATCGCTATATCATGACCATCACACAACTAGAATACGTTGTAGCTGTTGCTACCTATAAAAGTTTTGTTTCCGCAGCAGAAAAATGTTTTGTTACGCAGCCCACCCTCAGCATGCAGATACAAAAGCTGGAAGACGAGCTGGGCGTAAAGATATTTGACCGCAACAAGCACCCCATAGCCGTTACCGATATGGGCACCATGATAGTAGAGCAGGCACGCATAGCCCTTGCAGAGTGCGAGCGCATACACGAGGTGATACAGGGCCAGCAAAAAATACTATCGGGTACCTTTAAGTTTGCAGCTATACCTACTGTGGCGCCAAACATACTGCCCGGCTTGCTTGAAAATTATGCAAAGAACTTTCCCTCTATGAAGCTGCAGGTGAAGGAAATGGAAACCAACCAGATCATCACCGCACTGCGCAATAACGAGATAGATGCTGCACTGCTCAGCACACCGCTTGAGGAAAACAACATAAAGGAGTATCCGCTGTTTTATGAGCCATTCGTGGGTTATTTTCACGATGGAGAAGAGGCGCTGAAGAAACGCATGATCATTCCGTCTGACATAGCGCTGGACCGTATATGGCTGCTGAATGAAGGACACTGCATGCGCAACCAGATCATAAACCTGTGCAGCGACCAGATACAAAAGCTGCAGGCTGAAAGGCCTTACCGCTACGAATCAAGCAACGTGGAAACACTACGTAAGATGGTGGAGAAAAACGGTGGTATGTCTGTATTGCCTGAGCTGGCTACGCTTGAGTTTACCGAAGACCAGATAGAGCGCATACGGTATTTCGAAGCGCCGGAACCTGTGCGCGAAATAAGCCTGGTGACCAACGGCCACTTTGTGCGCATGAGCGTATTGCAAAGCCTTATGGACGAAATACTGAAGCTGGTACCGGAAAAAATGCGGGTACAGAAAAAGAACCGTAAAGTACTGCGCATACAAAGCGCCAAGCTGGAACTATAATAGATAAAATGATCTCGTAGATACCACGTCAGCACACTTTTCCGGTGTCAGGCGTGGTTTCGTTTTTTTGGGGTTAACTACGTCATGCTATCAGTATCTGGTTTATACCCAGGTCTATAACATGATAGTCCGGGAAAACAGCAGCAAAGTTATTCTTTACTACCGCCCACTCTATCTTGTCGTTGATGATATAGTTAAGCGCCAGGTGGCCTTTTGGCGCAATGCTATCGCGGCATTGCTGCAGGAAGGGGATGCTGCATACAAATACCGGCACTATCCTGCCATTAAATACATCTACAAACACAAGATCGTATTTCGCCGTATTGCGCTGCATATATACCTGGGCATCGTTGCAAACCGGGTCTATTTTAATACCATCATTTGCAGAGAATAACTCCATAGCCCATTGCAGCACTACCTTATCTTTTTCCACCACCGTAAAGTGGGGATGATAACCCTTTTGCTGCATTACCTGCACCATGCTGCACAGGCCGCCACCAAGCATCAGGGTGGTTTTTACCGAGGGTAGAAATTCTTTCAGGTCTTTTACCGCGGCAATTGCCGGCAGGTATTTATCGCCATCTGAGTATACAGCGTCGTTGGTTACCAGTTGCAACCTGCCATGATAAAGAAATAGCTCCAGGTGTTGGTTTCCATCTCCTTTACCACGCCTGAGCGACGTAGGGCTAAAATAGCTGAGCAGCTTTTTTAGAAATGATATACGGATATGAGCAGTTGTAGATGACAAAAGATGTTAGTCCCTATCGCCACGCGTTCTGCGTTTGCGGAAGAAAGGCACTTTATTTTCGTTACCGCTAATGAGGCGGCTTATATTCTTATGGTGCGTGAGCACTACAAGAAAAGCCGTGGATATAGCAAAAAGCCTGTACCCGATCTCGTGCTCGTTAAAGATAAACAGTATCAGCAGCGGAAAAGCAATGCTGGCGGTAATAGAGCTGAGCGATACATAGCGCGTAAGGAACAGCATCATCACAAACACCGCTACAAGGCTCACCGCCACCAGCGGCTGTATGCTCAGGATCATGCCAAATAAAGTAGCGATACCCTTGCCACCACGGAACTCTGCCCATATAGGGAAGATATGGCCTACCACTGCTGCAAGCCCAAGAAATATCTGCAGGTTTACAAATGGCTCACTGGTCCATACAAACGGGGAGAGGATCGATAGTTTTACAGCCAGGAAGCCTTTTAGCATGTCGCCCAGCATCACGCCGCAACCTGCTTTGGTACCCAGTATTCTGAAAGTATTTGTAGCGCCTGCATTGCCACTGCCATGCTCACGGATATCTATTCCATAAACCCATTTGCTTACCCATACTGCTGTAGGAATGGAACCGATCAAGTAAGCTAAAATGAGTAAAATTGCAATATTCATTACTATATAAAAATTAATGAGGAAAACAAAAATAAACGTTCTTTATCACATATCCTAATAGGTAGGTAGAGAATAGTTATACACAATTACAGGCAAATTACGGGTATTATTTCTTCTTATCAAATAACAAAGCTATCCAGTTTGCCTGCTCGCTTATTTTAACAAAATGGAAGCCTGCTGCTGTGGCCGCATCCACAATTATCTCTTTATCAGCCAGTAACAGCCCACTCATTACTATCGTGCCGCCGCCGGCAAGCTTCTGAAATAGCTGC
>Ga0206843_10148_pt1 | contig 22200 bp, 18 predicted proteins | sample Alteio_BWOrgCont_21_FD_152869 | JGI IMG/M metagenome (GOLD analysis project Ga0206843, IMG submission 152869) | Enriched cells from forest soil in Barre Woods Harvard Forest LTER site, Petersham, Massachusetts, United States -... | ecosystem: Environmental > Terrestrial > Soil > Temperate forest >...
GATGAAACAGACTTATGCCTCTTACTAAAAGACTATTTCGTTAGAAAAAATTATGAGGTTATCGTTTCGCATACATTAAGTGAAGGGAAGGATATTTTGAGTACTATGCACCCCAGGATATTATTCCTTGACAATAACCTGCCAGATGGGGTAGGGTGGGACCTTGCGCCCCAGTTTGCAACTAACTTTCCTGATACTTATATTGTATTGATCAGTGCTTTCCATACTACAGTGCCACAAATGCCTGTAGGGTCGTTATTCCGCGTTATTGAAAAGCCAATTAGCATGTCTGAGCTCAACAGGCAGTTTCCTGAGTTATAATCATCCCTTATTGCTGAGATTGTACTGTTTATCGGCCTGATGTCCTGCGCGTGGTATTACTTGCTAAACCCCAACGAAAAAGCTATGGCTTTAGGCCATAGCTCAAAAAAAAGGGAAGCGTATATAGAAAGACAAGGGTAGCAGATGTTAATCTACCGTACCCCTTCTTATAAAGCCTAACAATAACGATACAATTGCCAGTACCAGCAATATATGGATAATGGAGCCGGCGCTATATACAAATGCGCCCAGTATCCAGCCTATGATCAGGATAACTGCGATGATATACAATAGTGATCTCATGGTGTTTTATTTTCCTAGACAGTAAAAAATACTGTGCCACCATATTTGCGGCTAATGCTCAATTAAACAGCCGAGTTGCTTACTTTCATGCAGGTATAAATTACTGCTGATGGATCTGCGCTCTCATTATCCTTACTGGCTCATAAAAAATGGCTTGCTTACCGCTTTTTCTTCCTTGCAGGAACATATAAAGGTGGATGTTGCCATTATAGGTGCGGGGATAAGTGGCGCGTTAATTGCCCACTACTTATGTGGCCACGATATTTCTGTCGCAGTACTCGACAGGCGCCACGCAGGCATGGGCAGCACTGCTGCAAGCACTGCGCTGCTGCAATACGAGATAGATACCCCATTGCGTAAACTATGCGGTAAAATAGGCGAAGAAAACGCAGTAAAAAGCTATAAACTGTGCCTTGACGCGATATACAAGCTAAAAGATATATGTGCTGAGCTAAGTCCGGAATTGGCTTTCCGAATAATTCCCAGCCTGCAATATGCATCGTATAAAAAAGATGTGGAGGATCTGCAAACAGAGCTTGAGCTGCGGAAGAGGCATGGCTTTAAAGTGAAGTGGCTGGAGCCTGCTGACATAAAGGAAGATTTTGGCTTTAATGCGCCCGGCGCTATTCTTTCTGCTGAAGGTGGTACTATAGATGCTTACCTGATGGTGCATAAGATATTGCAAAACTGCGCTGATAAAGGCCATAGCATAAGCTCTAATACAACGGTCACCAACATGGAGTATAAGCCACGCCATGTGGTGCTGCATACCGACACCGGTTATACCGTAAATGCCAAAAAGGTGGTAATGGCCTGTGGGTATGAATCGCTGAAATATATACCCAGGCAAGTGGCGCAGCTGCAATCTACCTATGCACTGGTAAGTGAGCCGGTGCCAAAGCAAGACATCTGGTATAAGCGCAGCCTGATCTGGGAAACCAAGGAACCCTATACCTACATGCGAGTAACGGATGACAACAGGATAATTATGGGTGGGCTTGATGATGACTTTTCTGATCCCCATCTGCGCGACTCACAGATAAAAAGAAAGGCTGCGCTACTTACAGAATCGTTTAATAAAAAGTTTGCTAATATCTCTATTCGCCCCGACTTTTACTGGGCTGGTGTTTTTGCATCTACCAAAGATGGGTTGCCCTACATCGGCTCTATACGGGAGCGGCCGCATACCTATTTTGCGCTGGGTTTTGGGGGTAATGGCATTACCTTCAGCCTCATAGCTGCAGAGATACTAAAAGACACAATAATGGGTAAAGAAAACGCAGATACCGCTATCTTCTCTTTCAACAGGTAAGTGCTCTTATGCTAACGGAAACGTAATGGTAAACGTAGTACCCTTGCCTTGCTGCGAAGAGACCTCGATGGCTGCTTTATGCGCCTGTAGTATATTTAGCGTAAAGGTGAGGCCTAGCCCCATACCATTCCTTTTTTGTGTAAAATAGGGTTCAAACAGACGCGATATGTTCTCATCGCTTATGCCACTCCCATTATCGGCTATCATTACTACGGCATTGTTGTTGATATTCTGTAGTGAGATAGACAACTGGCCTACCTGCTCTTCCATAGCTTCCACTGCATTGATCACGATATTGAGCAGCGCCAGTTTCAGCTTTTCACGGTCTGCACTGATCACTTGTACACCACTGGGGTAGCTTACCTGTAGCTTGATGTGCTTTAACGTAAGCCTGTCAATAGATGCTGCGATCACATCATCGAGTATGTTCTGAAGTATTTGATCAGATAGTGTGTTTTCTGATGGGCGCGAGGTATTGAGCAGTTCACTGATAAGGTCGCTGATACGTTTACCATTTCTTTGAATGATATTCATGTATAGCTGCGCACCTTCTTCTTTAATATCCTGCTGCAGTTGCTCTACAGATAGTGTTATGTTGTTGAGGGGGTTGCGCACCTCGTGGGCTATGGTGCGTACCAGCCTGCCTGCGGCAGCTAGTTTCTCGCCCTGCAGCGTGGCCTTCTCCACCTTTTTCAAGTTGGTGATGTCATGTATTATGCCCTGCACATAACCATCTGTTTTATCGCTTTCTTCCAGTGTTACGGTGAGTATGCAGTATTTCTTCTCATCGTCTTTTGTGTTCAATATTACTTCCCAGTCGTTCACATCGTTCCTGTGTTGTATAGCGTTTTGCAGAAATTTTTTGTGCTGCGCCTGGTCTATCAGGTTACTGAGGTTCATTTCCAGCACCTCGTCCTTATCATACCCGAGCAGGCCCTTTACCGCCTCATTCACATCTTTAAAGTTCAGGGCATAGTCGGCCACAAAAACCACATCTTTCGATTTCTCAAAGATGCTCCTGTACTTGCGTTCATTGGCTTTCAACGCTTTTAGGGTTGCCGCCCGCTCCAGGGCATAGCGTATGCAGCGCTCCATTTTTTCTACCGTAAGCTCTGTTTTTACCAGGTAGTCTACGGCGCCAAGTTGCATGGCCTGTATATCTACCTCATAATTGCCTTTTCCGGTAAGCAGCACTATGGGTTCTTCAAAGTTGAGCTTGAGCGCCTCTTTTAGAAAGTCGACGCCTGATTTGGCGCCAAGGCGGTAATCTACAAAGTAGAGGTCTTTTTTGGCGCTATGCAGTTCCTTTATAGCGTCGTTATAGCTTTTGCACCAGCTGATATTAAAGGAATTGCCCGGGATAGACTGTATATATTCACTGGTAATTATAAAGTCATCTTCATCATCATCAATTATCAGTATTGTGGCATCGCTGTGCTGGTTCATAAGTTTTCTTTATTCTTTTGATGATCGGGCAGTATAAAGGTGAAGCGTGCTCCCATGTCGGGCATATTCTCCGCAAAAATCAACCCCTGGTGGTATTCCAGTATCTTTTTGCAAATAGCCAGGCCAATGCCTGACCCCGGGTATTCCGACTTGCCATGCAACCGCTGGAATACCTGGAAGATACGAATGGCATATTCACTTTCAAATCCTATTCCATTATCTGTAACTTCTATTTTATGGTAACTAACGTTTTTTGCCAGCTCGTACCTTTGTTTTTCCTCGGCGGTAAGTACTGATGCTTCAATATTAATGACCGGCGATACATCGGGTTTATGAAACTTTATGGCATTAGTGATCAGGTTGGCAAAAAGCTGTTTCATCTGCGATGTTACTGCGTCTATCTTAGGTAGCTTATTGCTGTTAATTACTGTTCCGGTTTCTTCAATGGTTAACTCAAGATCAGTTTTTACCTGGCGCAGAATTAAGTCGAGATTAGCCATTTCAAACGGCTGGCCGGTCTTGGATATCCTTGAAAATTCAAGCAGATCGTTGATCAGTGAGCGCATATTTTCGGCAGAAGCCGTCATGCGCGACAAGTACATGAGGCCATCGCCGGTCAGCACATCTTTATACTTTTCAGAAAGCCTGTCACTGAAAGTAGTTATCTTCCTCAGTGGTTCCTGCATGTCGTGGCTGGCAACGTAGGCAAACTCTTCCAGCTCTTTATTAGAGTGATGCAGCTCTTCCACTTTGTCTTTCAGGTTTTGCTCTATCTGCCGCTGGTCTGTAACATCTCTTATGCTCCCGGCAAATTTTACTGCTTTCCCGTCTTTATTCCTGATAACCCTGAGGATAGAATGCAAGATCTTGATATTATTCTTGGCGGTGATTATCCTGAATTCTACCGTTATATCTTCGCCCGATTCAAGCGCTTTTGTCATTTCAGCTGTAGTTCTCGCCTTGTCATCCGGGTGAATAAACGAGGCTGCAAACTCATTGTTTATCTGCTGGTGCACATCGTCTATCTCATATATCCTATAAACCCCGGTAGACCAGAATACCTTATCAACCTCAATGAGCCATTCAAAAGTGCCAAACGAATCGCTATTGAAATGCTCCAGGAAAAGCTCTCTTGAATTAAAAGAGGTAAAAGGCATATCCCACCGCGAAAGATCGGGGTGCAACACCAGGTGATACATTTCACCAGTGCCGTCAATCAGCGGACTAGCGTATAAATTAAAGCAGTGTGTGCTGCCATCTTTAGCCTTTAGCTTATAGATCACATAGCGGGAGCGGGCGTCAACATTTTCCTTGCAGTTATTGAGCTGGTACCGCAGCCGGTCTATCATATATTCTTCCAGCAGATCGGTAAACAGCAGGCCTGTTTCTACCAGGTCTTGATTAGTATAACCTAGCTTCTTTCCAAATGTCTCATTAACAAAGCTTATCCTAAGCTCGGTAGAACTTATAACAGCGACAAGCGATGGGCCTCCCATAGCTATGTTCTGAAGCATTTCGTAGGTCATCTCCTGTTTTTTGGTATCGGGTTGGGGCTCTGTTACCATGGTCATATTATACTACAGGATTAGTCCATGTTAAACTCTTTGAACTGTCTCATTTTGTTGTATAGCGTTTTCCGGTCTACGTTCAGCAATTTGGCTGCTTTGCTTTTATTAAAGTTTGCCTGCTTCAGCGCATCGAGTATTACATCATATTCTGCATCAAGGTTGGCGCTTTTCAGCTTGTTCTCGTACGATACCGGTGTGGCGCCATTTGTTTTTTGCCCATCTGCTTTTTCCGCCGCTGGTGCAGCAGGAGCTTCAAATTGCAGCCTGTAAAAATTGTTGATCTCAAATGGCAAAGATTTCGATTCTACCAGGTCTCCATCGGTAAGCAGGGTAGCACGCTTGATCACATTCTTCAGCTCACGGAGATTACCATACCATATATAGTTATTCAGTACGTCTTCTACTTCTTTGGTAAAGCCTTTTACGTCTTTACCCAGTTCCGCATTGGTAACATCGAGAAAGTGGCGTGCAAAAAGCATAATATCCTGCTTGCGCTCACGGAGCGACGGCACTTCTATGCTAAACTCATTAAAGCGGTGGTAAAGGTCTTCCCTGAATTTACCTGTACGGGTAGCATCCCACAGCCTTTCATTACTGGCGATAATAATGCGGACGTCGAGGTCTATATCTTTTACACCGCCTACGCGCCTTATTTTACGTTCCTGCACTACTCGGAGTAGTGATACTTGTATCTCGTAAGAAAGGTTGGCCACCTCATCGAGGAAAATGGTGCCTTCATTTGCTAGTTCCAGGCTTCCAATCTTTTGATTGAGCGCACCGGTAAACGCACCCTTTTCATGCCCGAACAATTCGCTGCCTGCAAGCTCTTTTGACAAGGCGCCGCAGTCGATAGCTATGAATGGCTTATTGGCGCGTTTGCTTTTGGTATGTATCTGCTGCGCAATAGCTTCTTTACCGCTTCCGCTTTCGCCATAAATAATAACGCTGAAGTTTGTAGGGGCTACAAGGTCGATTTGCTTGATTATAGTTGCAAATTCAGGGCTGTCGCCGAATATATATTTCCCGTCGTTAGCGCTTTTTGCTTTTGAAGCAGTAGTGGCAGCGTTGCTGCTTTGAGCGGGTTTTGAAGGTGTACTTCCTGTGGTACCGGCAGGTTCTTCCGCAAGCGCCTTCTTAATGGTCAGTAATATCTCGTCGGGGAACAGGGGTTTGGTCACATAGTCGTACGCACCCAGTTTCATTACTTCTACGGCATCTTTCACATCGCTATAGCCGGTAATGATGATTACTGCCGCCTCAGGGTGCGCCTCCTTGATCTTGCCGAGCAATTGTATGCCCGTCATATCATCGAGCCTGAAGTCGCATAGCACAAGATCAGGCTTGTTTTTCTTCATCCACTCTATAGCAGCCTGCCCACTGTTTGCACTGGACACTGTGTAGCCATTGCGGGTGAGAAAGCGGGTAAGAAGGAGGCACATGTCATTATCATCGTCAACTACAAGTACTTTGTGCATATTCGTTTGTGTGTTTGTCAAATTTAATGTTTTTGGCGATTCTTTTTTAATGTAAAAATTAGATATAACGTACTAAATATCAATGTATAAATTGACAGGTTCACCAGCTGTATTATTACTGGTTTACCTGTCAATGATTTTTATATTTTATTACGGTGCATTACGCCCATACTGCCCTTATCTGCGCTATAGGTATCTGCATTTGTTCGCGGTATTTTGCCACTGTACGGCGGGCAATATTATAACCCTTGCCCGATAGAAGGTTTACCAGTTGCTGATCGGTATACGGGTGTTTTTTATCTTCTGCGTGTATCGCGTCGCCAATAACAGATTGTATCACTTTATTGCTGATCACTTCTCCGTTCTTGTCTGCAATGCCTTCGCTGAACAGTTTTTTCAGGTACAGCAGCCCGAAGTGTGTTTCAGCATATTTGTTGCTGGTAATGCGAGAGATGGTAGAGATGTCCATGCCAGACATTTCGGCAACATTACGCAGCACCATAGGTTTCAGCAGCCTGATGTCGCCATCTATAAAGTATTCGCGCTGCAGCTCTACTATGCATTTCATAATGCGCAGCATGGTATCTTCTCTTTGCTTTACCGCATTTACAAACCACTGTGCACTGCTGAGCTTGCTTTTCACATATTGGTTAGCAGTTTTGTCTTTGTTGCTTATCTGGCTGGAAAGCTGGTTGTATAAAGACTGGTTCACGAACACAGAGCCTGACCTGCTGGAATAAAGGTCGACCTGCACATTGTCTCCATATGCTGTAATTATATAGTCAGGTATAATAGTATTCTTCGGATCGTCGCGTGATATTTCGGTTACAGGGTAAAACTTAAGGCTGCCGATGAGGTTGAGCACCATTCTCAACTCTTCATCATCAATTTTCAGCGTATGATGCATTTTTTCAAACTGGCGGTGCATCAGGTCGTTATAATGATGCTCCAGCAGTTGTATAGCACACTTTACGTCGGGGCGCTTTGTATTCATTGTTTGCAGCTGCAACAACAGGCATTCCCTTATGCTGCATGCACCAAGGCCAATAGGGTCGAGCGACTGAACAATAGCCAGGCCTCTTTTTATAGTTTCAAGTTCTATTACATTTTGAAAATGAAAAGACATATCATCTGCCACTTCGTCCAGCGGGCGGTCCATCAAGCCTTGTGGATTGAGTATATCTATCAGATACTCTGCAGTGGCACGGTCTTCTTCGTTCAGCTCTAATAAAGATAACTGCACTTTTGCATCTTCCTTAAAAGTAGATACATTAACTATTGCAGCATTAGGCGCTACTTCTGCATCGAAATAGTTTTGATAATCAGACTTATAGTCGGGCGAGTCGTCGTAACCATGTTCATCCCAGTCCTCATAATCCTGTACATCATCTTTAGAGAGTTTGGTATCGGCATCATCAGTAGCCTTTTCTTCCGCAGTTTCGAGGAATGGATTTTCTGCAAGCTCATTCTTTATCCTTTGCTGGAGTTCTAATGAGTTCAGGAAATACAAGTTGAGTAACTGTATTTGTTGTGGAAGGATCTTTAATTGCTGCCTTTGAGTCTGTTGTTGCGCTATCATAGTGTGTCAGTTATGTATAGCCTGTAAATCAAGGTTGACGCCAAACTCTTTTTTTAGATGAATTTAATTTATTTAATTTGTAAATGACATTATTTCAATATTTTTATGATTATTTCATTGTTTCCATGTTTTTTATAAATATTTTAACAACGTCATTTTTTTAAGTTCCCTGAGGAATTTGTTCTACAAAACGTAGTTTTGATAATCAATGAAAAAAAGGCTGCTGCTCATTATTATCGCTTTTAGTGTCTCCTTTATTTCTATGGTGGCGCTTTCCCTTTTTTCTATGGAAAGGTTTACCACGTTTACCAATTACTCAGACCTTGTAGACCATACCAATTTGGTTATTACCAAGCTCTACAAAATGGAGCTGCACATCCGCGATATTGACCGCTCTGAGCGAGGCTACATGATAACGCGCGATACTATGTATCTGCGGTTCCTGAATAATGCGGTAGATAGTATTCATTCTTCTATAGAGGCAATAGCGGTCAATACTGCAGATAACCCCCAGCAGCAGCATAATGTAAGCCTGCTTAAGAGCAGCGCTGCGTTGCGCATTGCAGCTGCCCGTGAGAATATTGCTTATGTAGACACGGCTACTAAGCCGGGCCCATCAAAATACTACTTCGACAGTCGGCAATTGATGCTGGAGTGCTCGCGCATGCTTAAAAAAATACACGATGGCGAAAATGTATTGCTTGTTGAGCGGTTTAAAGGCGAGCAGTTGTACCAGCAGCTTACCACTTCCACGCTACAATATCTATTAGTAGTGTTTTGTATCATTACGCTTATCCTGTTCTCCATAATGATAAAGGAATTCAGGGGGCGCACCCGTTTCCAGGAGGAGCTGCAGGCAAAGGTCATAGACCTCAAAAGGTCTCATAGCGAGCTGCAGGAGATAGCCTATGCCGCATCTCACGATCTGCAGGAGCCACTAAGAAAAATACAGGTATTCAGCGATATGCTGCTGCACCAGAAGACTGGAAGCGTGGAGCAGGATAACAAAACGATCCTTGGCCGCATTAACAGCTCTGCAAACCGTATGCAGCTACTGATCTCTGACCTGATGGCGCTTACCAGCCTCACCAGTACCGATGAGCGGAAGTCGACGATAGACCTTAACCGGATGCTGCACTACATCCTCATTGATATAGATGATAAGATAAAAGCAAAAGTGGCCTCAGTAGAGGTGCAGCCCTTAACAACCATAAGGGGATATGATAACCAGCTGAAGATACTATTTAAAGCCCTGCTGGATAATGCGCTGAAATTTACCAGGGAAGGCGTGAAACCGGTGATCATCATCAGCTGTGAGGTGATGAATGGGCATGAGCTATCGTCTATTAATCCTAACCTGCTGCATAAAAAGTTTTACCGGATCACAGTTTCCGATAACGGTATTGGGTTTGAGAACCAGTTTATCTCTAAGATGTTCCAGATATTTCAGCGCCTGCATACGCAGGAGTCAGAATATACTGGTAAAGGCATAGGCCTTGCTATCTGCCAGCGGATAATGGCCAATCATGAAGGCTACATACTGGCACACGGAGAACCGGGCATGGGCGCCCAGTTCCGTTTATTCTTTCCAATAGAAGAAAATTAATGGCAATAGATTAAGCTGCATTCTTGTTTACAGCTTTCTTGTTTATTTCCTCTACCTCAGCCATAAATTTGTTTACGTTCTCATCTGCATAAGCGCCATAGGCATCTACCAGGGTGCCTTTAACGTCATCAACTGTTTCCACAACATACATGATAGCATTATCGGCAGGGTCAGACTGGCCTTCAAAACGGTAGAAGTCTATTATTCTTACTTCGGCAGGGGTGTATGTTCTATCCTTAGCTTCTACATACAAGCCTTGCTTTGTTACTTTCATATTAGCAGTATAGCCGTCTTTCATCGCTTTGTTCAGGCGATCAGAAAGGGTACTCATAAATGGTATGGTTTCTATCTTTGCGCCACTATTTGCAGTTTGAGCTATCATAAAATTTGTTTTTAATTACCAATACCTATTCAATTCTTTTGCCAATTTGAATTTGTTTTTTAATATTCATTGCATGCTGTTATTTAATAAGTTATTCCTTTAACAGAGCTTTGGCGGTTATCATTTGCCCCACTAACTGTAGAATGCGGTACCCATTAAAAAAAAGGCTGCCCCACTTGAGCAGCCCTTATGTTTGCTTTAACAGCAAATTACTTCTGAAACACTTCGTGTGCATTCCTTTCCCTCTTTATCATGTCGTGCGATTTCTTCAAAGAGTTCTTCTCTTCCTCTACCAGCAGCCTTATTTCATGGTCGCTTAGCGCATCAGATGCCAGTGCGGCTTCGTAAGCGCGCTGTGCCGCATCTTCACCAAATTCGCAGGCAGAAAGAATAGAGTGGCGGTCGCTATCTGTAAAGGTAGATTTGATCTCCATCCAGGCATGATAGATCTTGCCCGAAGCTGTGGTGTCATCTTCTACCACGCCGCCATCGTTCTGTATGCATATTGTAAGCTCCTCTTTATAGGCAGTGCTCTGGCGTATCATCTCTTCAAATATGGCTTTAAGGTCTATGTCCAGGTCTTTTGATTCCTTTATAGCGCGCTCATAGCCAGTAATACGGTCGTTGTTTATTTTTACCAGGTCGTTTAATATCTCGTTGATTGCTTCGTGCTTTTCCATAAAATGAAGTTTAATTTTAATTGAAGGGTTTAAAAATTATGCCACATACCCGCTAAACGCTTTATTTTTGTGTTATGGATAATATTACGGCCACAATACTAGAGATACTTAAATACACACTACCCGCACTTATTGTTTTAGGAAGCAGTTACCTGATCGTTCAGAAGTTTTTACTGTCGCAAAACCAGCGCAAGCAATTAGCCTTGTTCCAGGATGCGCAGGATATAACGCTGCGGTTGCGGCTACAGGCTTATGAGCGGCTGGTGGTATTTATAGAGCGCATAAGCCCACGGCAGCTATTGCCCCGTATCTACGACTCATCAATGACCGTGCGCGATCTGCAGGCAGCCATCAGCTTTAGCATACGGGCAGAATTTGAGCACAACCTGTCGCAGCAGATATATGTATCCCGCAATGTGTGGGAGACGGTGAAGAATGTAAAAGAGCAGGAAATAAATATGGCCAACCAGGTAGGGAAAACCCTGAACCCCGATGCCCCGGCTAAAGAACTGTATAGCCGTATAACTGACATCATCCTGAAGACCGATGAACAACTACCTACCGACATGGCGCTGGAGATCATAAATACAGAGGTACGCACGGTGCTTACTTATGGGGCGATGTAGTTTTTTGTTGATTGGTTGGTTAGTTGATTGGTTGATAGGTCGGGAGTTCCAGTAAAACTTAAAGTTAAAAATAAGTGCAGCCCCAAAGGGGCGTAATATATCAGCGATGGGTGCAGCCCATCGCGACACATGATAGGGTGAAACCCATAGCAAAAACACAATAAATTCATTTAGTGGAAACAAAAACTATAAAGACAGATTCAGGTATCGAAATTAAGGAATTGTATTGTGAGCGGGTGCCGATGGATGAGTTGCCAGGGCAGTTTCCTTTTACCCGTGGCGTACACGCAGCCATGTATCGCGACAGGCTGTGGACCATGCGGCAATATGCAGGTTTCAGCACAGCCGAGGAATCTAATAAGCGCTACCACTTCCTCCTGAGCCAGGGGGTAAGTGGGCTGTCGGTAGCGTTCGATCTGCCTACACAGATAGGTTATGATTCAGACCATGCCATGTCTGAAGGGGAAGTAGGTAAGGTAGGCGTCGCCATCGACTCGCTGCAGGATATGGAGCTGCTGTTTAAAGATATTAAGCTCGCAGACATTTCCACATCTATGACGATCAATGCCACAGCGTTCATATTGCTGGCATTCTATATAGCCCTCGCCAAAAAGCAGGGAGCAGATATAAAGAAGATATCCGGCACTATACAAAACGACATACTGAAAGAGTATGCAGCGCGCGGCACCTATATTTATCCGCCAGCGCCGTCTATGCGGTTGATCACTGATATTTTTGAGTATTGCAGTAAAGAGGTACCCAAGTGGAACACCATATCCATCTCCGGCTATCATATCCGTGAAGCGGGTGCCAATGCGGTGCAGGAACTGGCATTTACCCTGGCCAATGGTAAGGCTTACCTGCAGGCTGCCATTACCAAAGGGCTTGATATAAATGTATTTGCCCAGCGCCTTTCCTTTTTCTTCAATGCCCATAACAACCTGTTTGAAGAGGTAGCCAAGTTCAGGGCGGCCAGGAGAATGTGGGCAACCATCACCAAAGAGCTTGGCGCTACCGACCCACGTGCGCAGATGCTGCGCTTCCATACGCAGACCGGCGGCAGCACGCTCACAGCAAAACAGCCTAAGAACAACATAGTGCGGGTTACGCTCCAGGGTCTATCGGCGGTGCTGGGTGGCACGCAGTCGCTGCATACCAATGGATATGATGAGGCATTGTCGCTACCCACCGAGGAAGCGGCATCACTGGCGCTACGCACTCAGCAGATACTGGCCTACGAAAGCGGTGCCACAGATACCGTAGACCCACTGGCCGGCAGCTATTATGTAGAAACGCTTACCAACGAGGTAGAAACTGCTGCCTGGAAGCTGATAGAGAAGATAGATGTAATGGGCGGCTCGGTAAAAGCTATCGAGCATCATTTTATGCAGGACGAGATAGCCCGCTCTGCCTACGCCTATAATAAGGCCATAGAAGATAAAAGCAAAGTAATTGTAGGGGTCAATAAGTTTACCTCTGCCGAGGCGGCACACCCTCCGGTATTCCGTATAGATGACTCCATAAGGGTAGGGCAGAGCGAAAAGCTAACAAAGCTACGGGCCGAGCGCAACAATGACGCTGCTAGTGCCTACCTCGCCGCCATAAGGCAAAAGGCGGGAACCACCGAAAACCTGATGCCTGCGGTTATTGAAGCTGTGGAAAACTTGTGTACGCTTGGGGAGATAGCTGATACGTTGAGGGGTGTGTGGGGAGAGTATAAGGGATAGTAAATCACCAAATTAATCGCGTGGATAACTTCTTACGTAAATATCCAAAATAATTTGCGCAGGTTAATAATATAATCTTAAATTTGTGAAGCTCTTTGAAGGTTAAATTCAAATGCCACATCTGGGGAGATGTGGCAGAAGACAAGGGAGGACAATTAGACAGCACAAAGATATACATGTTTTCCTTTCTTGCAAATTTTATTAGTGTGAAATTTGCTTGCCTCATCTTCAGTAAGTCCAAATTGATATAAGTCGTTTTAATGATAGTTGAGTAAATCTCAATTAGGCAACGTCTGCCTTGAAATGCGATTGTGATTTTTAATAATCAGATACTTAATGATTTTATTTTGAGTTCGATTACCAAAAAATCGTGCAATTGCCATTGTGATGGCTCTGGCTGGGTTTACACCCGGTACATCACAATTAAGGGCGTGCGTAGAGCACACCCTCAAGGCAAATGTTACCGATTCCTTTGCTGCTGTTCTAAAGCGTAAAAGCAAAGTTTTCCGACCATAAGTCCCAGCACGAAATAAATAAGGCTGGGCAACCAAGACCTCCTGTTAGCGCAGGGGGTCTTTTATTTTAAAGAAAGACATTATTCTCAAAAAGCGTAACTCGAAATTCATCAACCTTCCACAAACTCAATCAACCTTTGTACGTACAAAAACTATTCCGAAACCCAAGACGACCAGGATGGTCATGCGTGTATTTTTTTATTATTCTATTTCCCGCCTTTTTATGTATAGTGCAAATGTAACAACTTTACCCACATTTCACACAAATTACCGTATTTTCACACAAATTATTGTCATAGCAGTGTAACTCGCATATTGTTATTCTATTGTGGTGTTTCTACTTGTATTGAAAGAAATGTGAATTAAGATAGAAGAATAGCAAGATGTTTGGGATGTTTACATAGTTTAAAAAACATCTAAAGAGTCAAGAGTCCAACTACAATTCTTGTTGAATTTCTACAATTTTAGTGAGAATAAGTAATGATCTTGACACTGTCAAAAAAACAATAACTACTCCTAAAATATCAAAAGCAAAAATGAATTCATTAATTTCTGTGTTTACAATTAATTTAAGACTGTAACCTGCTAACGCGATGAAAACCAAAGACTTTATTGCGTTTTTGAGATGTTTAATTGTTTCAAAATATAATCCACTCGAAAAAAATGCCTCAAATGGTTTTTCACCTTCTGCAAGCTCAGTATTGGTTTTTTTTACAGAGCTTTTAAAGGATATAAGGACTGTCATAAGCGTTAAGATAAATCCAGCTATTGTCAATGCAATTGTCGCAAGATCAGATATCAATCCAAACAATATCTCTGGCTTAGCTATATGAATCTTTTTGTCGAAAGAAAGTAGTGCTAATATCCCCGAAATTGAAATGCCAAATATATAGTCCCAAAAAACGGGTCTGCGAAAATACTTGTCTAATATCATGTTAAACTATCAACAAAATTATTAAGTTCTGGTTCAATAAGTTCATACCATTGCCTTTCAGATCGGTTTGTTTTTAAATCTATTTCAACTATTATTTCCTTTTTCCCTTTTAGTAAATTGAATACTTCTTCCTCGCCCTCCTTATCTTCATATTTCACTACGAAATTCTCAAAACAATCTATATTATAAGGTTTACTTTTAAATCTCGTCAATAGATTACGAATCATTTTGTTTGCCTCTTCATTTATTTCTGTAGAGCTTTGTATTGACCGACCTTGCGTTTGAAACATTGCTTCAAGTTTTAAAAATTTCGGCTGTATTTTTTGTCCAAAACTTGAAAGTGAAGTAAAATATTGTCCAACAACATCTGTGTCAAGTCCACTTAGTTTTTTAGGTTGCACTTTTATATCTATATTTAAAACGTTCCTTAGTTCTGCAAGTGTTTTATCTAACGAAGTATCCATAAACATTGTAACTTCTGTTACTTTCGACACTCGCAACTTGTCCCTCGCAACGTTCCTCAAATAGTATTCAATATCTGAAACCCGCGGACCATGATAATTAAACTCAACGCACAAAACACACCTACCTTTACTATAATCAATATAGAAGTGAGTTTGTTCAGCAATTTCTCCCTGATTTTTGTCTAGGGGAATCAGCATAAATTTGTCTGCCGGCTTTAACATTGGAATGCGTCCAGATCTCAGGAGGGCAATCGAACATCTTACACGATTTTCTTTATGCATGAATACTGCCTGTGTCAAAAATAATTCTCGTTGCGGCGCCTTATCCCGTTTTTCATGTCTATTGACCAAATAACCCTTCCCTTGCTGGATTTCCCTACTTAGATATGTCATTATTTCCTTCACGATGGACCTCGAATTGTGCTTTGTTTGTTGACCTGTGTAGGGTTCAAATCGCAGAGAGTAAAGATGAAAAGTTATTGGTGTTAAGTCAATATTTGATCCAATGGAATCCATAACAAAATGCATTTCTTGCTAAAATAGCATTTTAATTTATTATTATTTGCAATTTGATTTTCGATTCAAAATCGGACAAGCTTCATCAATGAATTACCTCCTTGAAAAAATGAACTCCCATCTCATTATTCGATTGTAAAGTTACATGGAGCAAATGGAAGTGAAACCCGTAATCAAGGGTAATAAGTAACAAGGGATAGGAATTATTAAGCTATACACTCCGAATTCTAATAGATATATTTGAGTGTAATTCTTTCAGAGAACAAGGAATACTATGCTCAAAATTATAAACTATCATCCGCAACGCATCTGCGGGCTTATATACGCAACACGGAAAATTGCGTCTTTGCGCCTTGGCGTGAAACATGTTTTCAACCACAAAACAGGGGCAACTTTACAAATGAAAAATATAGTATTGTCCTCCCCAGAAAACATACTGAAACCCTTGCCAGTACATCCTCGTGTAAAATTTCCTATATACGATTCCAAACGCAAAGTTGGGGCATATTTTTATGCGGAAAACATGCCAGGGTCCTCCCCGGAAACAACCATCAAATCCACGCCTGGCGCGCCTCTTCAACTAAACTCAATCCTAAAATCTTGTAATCCTAAGAATCATGGTTCAGACAAGAAAAATATACCCAAGTCCTCCCCATAAAACGACCTCAAAGCCGCTGCAGCACTAATTTATTAAATATATTTATATATTATTGAATGAAGCTCCTCGCGACTTATCAACCAACCGGCCTACGGCAAATCAATAGCCCCCACCATACCTTTCTTCCTCCGCTGTTCCACCTGCCAGGCGCTGATGGCTACATCGCCGTAGCTGCGTACGCCTTTCTTTTGGTTTTCCATTTTCAGGTAGCCGTCGTATAGCTTGTTGCTGTAGCGGGCCATTTCATTATGGTACTTTTTGCTTAGTTGTTCCAGGGTGTCTAGCTGGGTGAGGGTCAGCTTGTTCAGTTTGCTTTCCAGTTTATGGGCAAATGCCGAGTCGCGGGCATACAGGCGGTTATTGGTATATATCCATATATTCAGGTAGGCAGAGTATTGGAACGATGTATCGGCCGCGGTGGTGCAAAGGGTGTACGATACCAGGTTGGCATCGCCCTCGGCAGCTATGCCTGCCTGGTGTGCCATCTCATGGCAGGCCACAAAGGGCATGATGAATGCCGGGAGGTCAGTATTTACCTGCCCCTCTCCGGTAAAGGGGTTGTAGTAACCCTCTATGGCCAGCCGCTCTATAAAATATCCGAATAGAGAAGGTTTTACCCATAGCCCGCGGTCTTTTACCTTGCTGCTGGTATAGGTGCGGTAATAGTCACTGCCCCTCTGATTGATCTCACCAAACGATAGCGTGGAGTAGTAGGGGGCAAGTTTATTGAGCTTATCTATCAGGAAGAGGTCGAAGGTGACTAACGCTGTGGAGTCTTTGGCACGGAGGGCTTTGTGGGCAGCTTCATCGTCCTGGTCTCTTAGCTTGCGGGTGTCGCTGTCTTCAAGTCCCCAGTACACACTGAGGGGCGCCTTATAATAGTTGGCACCCCAGCTGGCTATAAATACAAAGTAAACGAACAGGGTAGTGTTGGCGATATTCAATAAAGCCGATGCTATTTCGGCGGTGTACAGGCCAAACTTTATGGCATAGTATATCCACCGTATTATGGCAGCGGTGATAGCAATACCCCCGGCCACATACAGCAGGTCGCCAATGCTGAAAGGGATATACCCAAAGAGCGAACCCCGAAGCGACTGGTAGGGTGTAAACACATTGCGGGTGTAGTGGGCAATGAGCGCCTCATCGCCCGGCAAGTAGCCTACGAACGACCATATTATAATAATAAGGACGATGAGTATTATTATTTTCCTCTTAAAATGCACGAACCGAAAGATATAGAATTATCTCTTTAAAATAAATGGGTGGGAGCCTAAGGGATGGATTTTATTTTTAGCATAAAACAACCACGCATTAAGCCATGATCTAATAAGATATTGTTGTGTGGATAATTACAATCTTTTTTGTGTAAGTTTGTAAATTGTAAGTTATTTTTTAACAATTGACTTGCGGACAATAACAGTGCGGATAGATCACAACGATAGTTGGTGTCAGTTATATATATAGTTAAGAGGTAAGACCATTCAGATCTGTATAGTTTATAAAGTTATAGTGTAAGTATACACCTGGACCTTTTACCCGGACTCTGGAAAATGTTATTGTGCGCCTGCTCTATATAAACATAGTTTTTAAATGGGATGTGGCAGTTGCGGAACGGGCGCCGACGGTAAGCCCGGCGGTTGCAAGGGTAATGGTGGATGCAGCACCGGCGGTTGTAACCGCTTAAATGTGTTTGACTGGCTGAATACTTTGCCACTGCACGATGGCGCTAAACCTTACCCGGTTATAGAAATGTCTTTTAGTAAGGGAAGCCGGAAGGAGTTTTTCCGGAACAGTACCCATCATATACTCGAAAAGGGCGACTGGTTTGCCGTAGAAGGGGTAGGCGGGTACGACCTTGGCCAGGTGAGCCTTACCGGCGAGCTGGTAAAACTACAGCTAAAAAAATATGGTGTAAGGGAAACAGATGTGGCCAAACGTGTGCTGCACCCGGCTACCGAAGAAGAACTGGAACAGGCTGGCAAGCAAAAAGAACGGGAGCCAGAGGTGCTGATACGCTCGCGCGCTATAGCCCGCAGCCTGAAGCTGGATATGAAGCTGTGCGAGGTAGAGATACAGGCAGACAGTAAAAAAGGTACCTTCTTCTATACCGCAGACCAGCGTGTGGACTTCCGCGAGCTGATAAGGGTATTTGCCAACGACTTCAAGATGAAAGTGGAGATGAAGCAGATAGGCGCCCGGCAGGAAAGCGGCAAGGTAGGGGGCATAGGCTCTTGCGGCAGGGAACTGTGCTGCAGCACGTGGCTGTCTGATTTTAAATCGGTAAATACTACGGCGGCACGCTATCAAAACCTATCGATAAATCAGACCAAGCTTTCCGGACAGTGCGGCAGGCTGAAATGCTGCCTTAACTATGAGCTGGATACTTATATGGACGCATTGTCTGTATTCCCGGACCATGCTGAAAACCTGGAGACCATAAAAGGAGTAGCACACCTACAGAAAAAGGATATATTTAAGAATCTGATGTGGTATAGTTTTTCTGATAATAATAAGCAATACCCACTGACCATAACGCGCGTAAAAGAAATACAGAAGCTGAATAAACTAGGCCAGAAAGCTGATGAGCTGCAACCGGTAGAACTGGAAACCAGGGAAAGCAAGGCTGGTAAAACAGTAGATATGGGCTTTGTGAACGATGTGGGCCATATAACGCTGAAAGCACTGGAAAAAGGTAAAAAGAAAAAGCCAAGTGGCAACAAACCTCCGCAGGTAGGTAACCAGCCACAACAAGGAAATAAGGACAGAGGCCCAAGGCCTGGTGGCAACCAACAGCAGGGTAATAAGCCGAAACAAGAAGGACAGCCGCAGGGAAACAGGCCACCGAGGCCAGAGGGACAGCCACAAGGCAACAGGCCCCCAAGACCAGAAGGACAGCAGCAGGGCAACAGGCCCCCGAGACCAGAAGGGCAACCGCAAGGGAACAGGCCCCCAAGGCCTGAAGGGCAGCAACAAGGCAACCGCCCGCAACCAAACAAGAACCCTAACCCGCAGCCACGGCAAAATCAGCCGCAGCAAGCCGCTGGCGAACCAGGTGGCGCAGCCCCAACCGGTGAAGGCCAGCAGGCCCAGCCAGGACAAGAGCCTAAGCCACAAGGCCAGCAAGGCAGAGGGCCAAGACCTAATCGCCCGAACCGCCCACGGCCGGATAACAGGCCGCCAAGGGATAATGACAATGCGCCTAAGGCTCAGGAGCCGGCATAGATCGTAAGTAAGAAATGTTAAAAAGAGTGGCCCGGTGTGGCCACTCTTTTATTTCCCGCAATGTGGGTGAGGTAAATGGTGTGGGTATCAGATAAATTGCGCGGTAATGGCGTATATAAATAAAGTTACCAGAACCATCATTCTCTTTGCAACAACCGGCGTAGCGTGGTGCCTGTGCATGAGATCATTGTTTATATGGTCTGGCGCCCAAAGCATACTTGCAGACCCAGGTATTCAAAGCGGCAAATTCCTGAAGGTATTTATGGAGTATGATCCATTGCCCAGGATGACCGGTGATCCCGCTATTATATGGGAAGGGTTCTTTGTTTGTGGGCTATTTGCAGCATTAGCTTTCGTGATAGTGAATGCTGGGCTGAAGCATGGCTGGCTAAGAAATGGTATCACTTTTGGGGTGCTTCACTGGTTGCTGATGATACCGTGGTTTGAGTTTTACCTGCCTTATAATGTGATGAACGAGCCTATGTTATTAGTTATATTCGAAGGCTTGTTGTGGCTGACTACATTAATGCTCACGGGTATTTACATGTCGTTCGTCATGAATTTCAGGGTGGAGCCTAAGGTTACAGCTCCACGTGCAGGCGGAAAGAAAATACGCTTACCGGCCCACGATCGCTATTATAACCAGGATCAAGTATCAGCTGATAATCGCCTGTAATCCAGATACCTGTAGCTAATGGTTTATAGCTGTAATATAATTCTATGGCTGTTTCATTAGCATAGCTAAGCCTGCCGTCGCCCAATTGAAAACCCAAGCCGCCTGCGGCAAGATAGTTCCTGTGATCCTGCGACAAACCGTTAACGTCTATACCCAGGGAAAGGTTGTCGTCTTTGCGTTTCCAGCGGGCCCCGTTTATGGCAACACCGGCAGCCAGGGTACGGTCGGCTTCTGTAAAGGCCCAGGTCTCGTTTTTGCCATCATTCCAGCCTGCTCTCAGGAAGACGCCCATATTATCGCCCAGTTGCTGATCTGCGCTTAAGCCAACGCCTGTTTTGGTTCTGCCATAGCTTCTTGTGCTTGCCACCTCGGGCAATCCTATACTGTCCCGGTGCTGAAGTGCCTGTGCGTAACTTCCCATGTCGCCGTTATTATAATACCCGAGCAACCTGATATTACCTTTTCTCCTGAACAGCCCTAGCGTGTATGCTTTGTCTATTTCGGCGTTGAGGCTGTATTCCTGGCTAAGGTCTGTATTGAGGTCTGAGCCGTTGGCTACAGTTGGCAGGGTAGCAAGAGCGGCCTTGTAGCTCATGCTGCCTTGCTGCAATACCATTGCGAAAGCGTAGGTGTAACCACGCACATTAGCGGCATAGTCCCATGCGCCGTTATTCATCAGGCACCAGTTAAGGAATTGATTGCGCGGGGAGTTAGCGTATGCATTGTTATCAAATATATCGCTGAGTGCCATCTTACCTATCAGCAATTTAAGATAGTTAGCGGGTTTGCTGCCACCTATCTCATTAGCTCCTTCAGGAATATTAGTATCGCCTTCCTTGCCCAGGTGTATGGTCTGGGCAAAGTAACCACGGCCCAGGTATAGGGTAGGGGCAGGGTCGCCAACCCTGAAGGTCTCGCCATTGGTAGATGCGGCAAGGCCAAATGCACCGCTGAGGCCACTACCGCCAGCAATTTCGGGATTGATGTAGATCTCAGCGCCTTTCCATAGGCGGATGCCGGCATAAAGAGTGGCTGTAACTGAGTTTTCCTTGTCCTCCGGGGTTTGAAGGCTGTTCTTGCTGCTATACTGTGCGCTAAATGCTGGTTTATACTGATATATATAGGTAGCCTGAAAGTGCAAGTTAAGACAACTTGTTTTGCCACTGTCGTAGTTGGTGCGCACGGCATCGGTATCGTCCTGCGCTGAAGCCTGCAGAGATGTAGCAAATAGTATTAATATACATGCGAGCTTACACAGTTTCGCCACTGAAGTATTTTGAGCCATTTTTTTCGAAGCGCGAAAGTAATTGTGTAACCCCATATTGCCAATTAACGTAAATTATTTTTAAGGAAAGTTTTTAGCTCAATCAATTATTCAGCAAACTTATTTTATTTATTTGATAAGGCAAAATTAAATTATTAGGCAAGACTAATAATTTGCTCAATTTCTGAATTATTTAATGGCGCTGCTTGAGTTTAGATTAACGTATAAATAAATGTGCCACACCTTGAGGTGTGGCACATTTATGTTGATTAAAAAGATATTTTTAAAACTGTATAGTTTAGTTGGCGTATTCGCTCATGAACTTTATGCGCATCATTTTCAGGTGCTCTATGCTTACGTCGCGGTCTTTAAACTCATCGTAGGCGTCTTCCATATTATCATCGTGGCTGTTGCGGAAATAATCGAATATGTCTTCCTGCTCGTTTTCGTCCAGTTCCTGTTCCAGGCAGTAGTCGAGATTGAGCCTTGTGCCGCTGGCTACAATGGTTTCCATTTCCACCAGCAGGTCGGGGAGAGAGAGGCCTTTATTCTTGGCTATGGTTTCAAGCGGTATCTTTTTATCAATATTCTGGATGATAAACACCTTCATGCCGCTCTTGTTCACCACGCTCTTCATTATGAAGTCATCGGGCTTTACAATATCGTTTTCCTCTACATACTTGGCTATAAGGTCAACAAATTTCTTACCGTAACGTAATGCTTTTCCTTTACTTACACCTTGTATCTTCTCTAGTTCTGCAAGTGAGGTAGGGTAGTTGGTCGCCATGTCTTCCAGGGAGTTTTCCAGGAAAATAACAAATGGCGGCAGGTTCTTTTCCCTTGCTGTTTGCTTGCGCAGGTCTTTCAGCATTTCAAAAAGCACAGGGTCGGTTGTGGCAGGCCCGCTGCTTCCGGCTTCGTCA
>Ga0206843_10149_pt1 | contig 22191 bp, 17 predicted proteins | sample Alteio_BWOrgCont_21_FD_152869 | JGI IMG/M metagenome (GOLD analysis project Ga0206843, IMG submission 152869) | Enriched cells from forest soil in Barre Woods Harvard Forest LTER site, Petersham, Massachusetts, United States -... | ecosystem: Environmental > Terrestrial > Soil > Temperate forest >...
GGGATTGGTCGTTACGTTCCCTGGAAGGCAAAAGCAACCGAGAGCAAAGTTTCGGCTATACTTACAGGCAAAGATCAATGGAACGGAGTTCCGTTGGCTGAATTGGAAGGGCAGAATTTTACGATGCTGTTTCAGGCTGAACTTTTGCCCGATGGTCTTCATCTTGATTTATCTGTTGTCAGTGATGCAGACTCTCTGGTAGGAATTCATTATTATTATCATTTGCCAAAAGGCAAAGGCACGGTTTTCAGCCAAGTACAAAATTATTATATGGATCACACCGAACGCAAACCATTGCCTTCGGCATGGAAGATAGATTCTCAACAACTTCTTACGTATGATTTGGATGCAGACACTGATTATACCTTTTATCCATTTTCCGATCCGTTGACAGGAACGATAATGTTGGATGCTGTGGATTATCGTTTGACGACGATTTATCGGTGCCCCTCGCAGGAAAATTCTTGGCAGCTTTACCACCCTGAAGGGGCTTCTTTTGTATGCATCGAACCCATAAGTTCGCAAGACCCCCGGCATCCTAATCTGACAGTCAGCAGCATTCAGATTGCCCTTCAAATTGAAATTTAGTATAGTGGCGACAACTATGAAAAATCAATCACCAGCCCCTCCAACTATTATAGGCTTTCTTTTATTGATTTATTGGATTCCTGTGGTCGCTTTAAGTGCCTATTCATCTTCCGATAAAAGCTGGACCCTTTTGGTGACAGGCTTAATGTTGAGTGCGATTGGCACGATTTCTTTATGGCTGCTCATACGTAAATGGGAACAGGAAATGCAGCACAATTTTCAAAATCGTATTCAAACCCACAAAGATTCATTCTTGCAACCCCAAGCAAGCCTCGAGGGGTCGAATCCCCAGGATGAGGAAAAGATGCAGTCTTTAGAAAGAGCCCTCCATGATCAGGATAGGAGGCAAATTGAATGCGATAAGGAACTTGAGGAACGAAGACAGATAAATGCTAAAATTACTAAAGAAAATGAACGTTATCAGCATCATATAGAGACTCTTAAGCAAGAGTTAGAAGGTGTTAAAAATCTTCTGAATGAGCAATTAGCCCATTACAAAAATTTGCTGAATGACCATCAAAAGACAATTTCCGAATTGCGGGATGCTTTGCAATCCAAACAGCAAGTGACAATGCAGTTAGAAAGCAAAGTCCGCGACTTGAGTTATGAAATTAAGACAATTTTACAAATTGCTGAAGGCCCGCAAGAAAAATCTAGTGATAAGCAATTCAATCCATCTACGCGGGAGCCGTCATTAAATCATACGGTAAAAGAAAGTTCATCGGAAGAGAGAGAGAGCAGCGGCCAAATCCAAACGTTTGAGGAAGCCCTGATGTTATTGAAGCGTTGCTTGGATAGTGCGCAAAGAATTCCCGGTGCTTCCCATTTTGTAAAAAGCAAGCGTTTTAAAGACTTGCCTCTTGAAAATTATGCATTAGACTTGCGGCGGCTATTTGATCATTTTCAAAATGAAGTGGAAGGCATTCTTTTTCTTTTTTCCCATAAAGAAGAAAAAATGTTGTTTGTCACGGAGCAGATCGATAAATTACTGGGAATCAATGCTGAAAAATTTCTTCAAACATTTCAAGAGCTGATTCATGATGGAAAAGAGGAGTGGAATAGTGCAATCAACCAGCTTTCATTTAAGAATGAATCCAAAGTAATCATTCCTATGAAGAGTAGGACTGGCCAAGAAATTCAAGCCACTTGTGTTTTGGGCATGATCCCCACGGGAATCTTTCGCAATCATATCCTGGGGGTGCTTTTTTCTGAGGAACTCGTATTCCCCTAATTTTTCGTGCCTGAAATTAATCGTGAACGAGGCCGGGCACGGGCTCGTTCACGATTAAATTCGGGCACGAAGGGTTATTTACAAACTTTTTCCAATAACATCTTAAAAGCGAGATCATAGGGGCGCACAATGTACTTGATAATTATTTTTTTCAAATGCTGTACCCAATTGAGTTTGAGTTGCTGTTCCTCTTCTAAGTCCTTTAGCATATAATTTTTTGGATTATCTAATCCATGGTGGACGAGATCTCCTAAGAAGTAAATCGGCCAATGTAAGATTCTGTTACTAAGCATCTTAGGGAAATTATTCACTGTGCTTTTTGAAAGAGAATCCAAAATTAAAGGTTGAGTAAGATCAATGGGTAAAAGTTGTCGTTTATCTTTTCTTGTTCCCTTTTCAATGAGATAGAATTGGTCGTAAATAAATCCTTGGCCATCGGAATCTATGTTAGTGTAATAATGAGGAGATAGCTGCAGATAATTTTCAGCGGCGCTTAATTTCCATCGGTTGAAGCGATGGTCATGAAGGAGCCAGATGACTTGATATCCCTGAGTAGCGTAATCTTGATTGCGGTTTCGAATTTCATCAGGATGGATGGGAGAACATTGAACTTCAAAAATTAATTTTTTTGAAAACCAAATGACATCTGCTATGCGTTTAATTGCAGGAAAGTGATATTCTAATTGGCAATCATTTGCCGGTAGGATAGATTGAAGTTGGAATTGTACTTGCAAATGAGCCATGCTTTTGGCATGCTGCCGGCAAGCAATCGATGGTCTCAGATGAAAAAAATGAGGAGTGCGCTGTCTTCCTGCGCGACGACGGACAGGTCCTTTACATTCTAAACAGCAATAGTTTTGTTGTTTGCCGGCCTTATGGACAGGAATAATTTTTCCCTGATTATCTAGGGCGTATAGATGCATTTTTTTGAAACTTTATCATCGAGTTAAACTTGACAAAAACTATAAGCTATTGGACAATAAATGCTACTGTCTTTATTTTCCAACAAAATACAACGAGTAAAGCGCATACTTTAGTTTTGTATTACTAATGCCTCTTTATTCTGGTGTAAATTATTTTATAGGAATGCATGAGTAAAACTACGTTTAAAAATTCATTTTCCCAGCAGCATCAACAGAAAATTGATGAGCTGGTCTCCCTTTCAAGAGAACAGGGATACATCACATATGAAGAAATCAATGATATCTTGCCCATGACGTTTGATTCGCCTGAGCAAATTGATCAGGTGCTTATTTACTTGAGCGGGATGGATATCCAAATCCTCAATCAATCGGAAGTGGAGAGGCAAAGAGAGCGCAAAAAAGAAGCCAAAGAGATGGAAGGCTTACCTAGGCGCACGGAAGGGACTCCGGATGATCCCGTTCGCATGTACCTTAAAGAGATGGGATCTGTTCCCCTGTTAAGCCGAGAGGAAGAAGTCGAAATCTCTAAACGAATTGAAAAAGCCCAAATTCAAATTGAACGCATCATCATGCGATTCCGCTATTCAACACGCGAAGCTATCTCCATCGCTTCGAATTTAATCAATGGGAAGGACCGATTCGACAAGACAATTACTGAAAAGGAAGTCCCCAATAAGCCTGAATTCTTCAACATGCTGCCAAAACTATGCAACTTGCTTAAAGAAGAAGACCATAAGCTAGAGCAACTTTTACAGGTGATGGAGAATCCGCAAATTAAGAAGCAAGAAAAGGCAAAAATTAACGAAGACATTGAGAAATGCCGCATTCGCACACAAGCTTATCTGCGTAGAATTCATTGCCGTCATAATATTATAGAGGACTTTGGGGAAGTGATCATGAGAGCTTATGATCGTTTCCTTGTCTTGGAAAAAGAGATCATTGAACTCATCCCGCGGGCTGAGCGCAATAAATTTGCTTCCGCCAAGTTGGACACGGCGCGCCGAAAACTGAAAAAGCGCGAAATGGCTGCCGGCCGCTCTTTAGACGAATTTAAAAAAGATGTGCGCATGCTCCAGCGCTGGATGGATAAAAGCCAGGAAGCAAAGCGCGAGATGGTGGAATCTAATTTACGCCTAGTCATTTCTATCGCTAAAAAATATACGAACCGCGGGCTGTCGTTCCTGGATTTAATCCAAGAAGGCAATATGGGTTTGATGAAGGCTGTAGAGAAATTCGAATACCGCAGAGGATATAAGTTTTCTACTTATGCAACATGGTGGATACGCCAAGCCGTCACAAGAGCTATCGCTGACCAAGCCCGCACGATCCGAATCCCTGTCCACATGATCGAAACCATTAACAAAGTCTTGCGCGGAGCCAAGAAATTGATGATGGAAACAGGCCGGGAGCCTACTCCTGAAGAGCTTGCCGATGAATTAGGGATTACAGCTGAACGGGTCCGCGAGATTTATAAAATAGCCCAGCATCCGATCTCATTACAAGCAGAAGTCGGCGATGGAGGAGAGAGTCAATTCGGCGATTTCCTTGAAGACACCGGCGCTGATTCTCCGGCGGAAGCGACAGGCTACTCGATTCTAAAGGATAAAATGAACGAAGTCTTGGCGACATTGACCGACCGCGAACGAAAAGTATTAATCCAACGCTTTGGTTTACTTGACGGCAAGCCGAAGACGCTGGAGGAAGTCGGTATAGAGTTCAATGTCACACGGGAGAGGATCCGTCAGATCGAAGCCAAGGCCCTGCGTAAGATGCGGCATCCCACCCGTTCGAAGCAACTCAAGGCATTTTTGGATTTGCTCGAAGCAGAATAACCATGACGATCAGCTCACCACCTGAAATTGATTTGGACGATCCAAATAACTCCAAAGAAGCTTTATCCATTCTTGATAAAGATGGCCCTTTGAGTAGATGTTTAAAGGGATACGAGCCTAGAGAGCAACAACAGCAGATGTTGCTCGACATCATGCAAGCTTACTATCATAACAAAATTGCCTTGATCGAAGCCGGAACCGGAACCGGCAAAAGCATGGCATATCTCATTCCGGCAGTACTATGGGCCCTTAAGTTCAAAGAGCGCACCGTTATTTCCACACATACGATAAATTTGCAGGAGCAATTGATAGAGAAAGATATCCCTTTGCTTCTCAAGGCTATGAAAGTCGATCTCAAAGTGGTCCTTCTCAAGGGCATGGGAAATTATGTTTGCTTGAGGAAGCTAAGAGATGTCCAACATGAATTTCGTCTGCAGCCGCCCAAAGAAGCGGAAGAGCTTGAAAAGATAGAGGCTTGGTCTCAGACGACGCGCGATGGTTCCCGTTCCTCACTGCCCATGGTCCCTTCGGCATCGACCTGGGAACAGGTCGGAGCGGAACACGATACCTGCAATCGCAGGGATTGTGAATACTTTAAGGATTGTTTTTATTTCAAAGCCAAAAGACAGGCCGAGGAAGCGCAGATCATCGTCGTCAACCATCATTTATTATGTTCTGATTTGATTAAGCGCGAAATGGATAGCGAACAGGAAAATAATGGCATTTTGCCGGATTATACACGAATCATCCTTGATGAAGCTCATCATATTGAAGACATTGCGACAGATTTTTTTGCGAACCAGGCCAGCCAGATGGAAATCTACCGCAACCTCCATCGCCTTTCAACAGAGAAGCTTGGAAAAGCCGCCGGTAAAATGCCCTTATTGCGTCTAGGCATTTTGAATGCCTATAAAAAAGACCATCCCTCAGAGGTGACCTCTGTTTTAAAGAGATTGACGAATGATCTGCCGGGGTTGCTATGGGAAGTCCGGCATGATTCTCAGGCTGCATTTGAAGCTTTTGCAAATTTTGCTAATCTTCTTAACAGCCCTAATTTTGCCCAAGACGATTTAATACCCGGCGATGCGAAATTGAGGTTGTTGGCCATGCATCAAACCCATCCCGATTGGCAAAATCAGATCCTTCCCAAGACCAAGCGGTTGATTGAAGCCATTGATAAATTTGTTCAGGCGTTGGCTAGCCTAGATAAAGATATCAAATTCTTAAAGAATGAACAGCTCAATGAAATGACTAAAAACATTTTATTTGATATTGCCGCTTTATCGGCTAGACTTAGCGGATTCAGTGAGATATTAAGAGCCTATCTGGAGCCGAAAGTTCCTTTGGATAAAGTGAGATGGATTGAAGTGCAATCTCAGCAAAGAGGGCATAATATCAGTGTCATTGACGCGGATTTAGATGTCTCTAAAGCCCTGTCAAAACACCTATTCAATAAATTTAAAACGATTGTTTTATGCAGCGCTACGTTGACCACCAACCAACAATTTAGTTTTATCCGCAAGCGTCTTGGAATTACTACAGACTTGATTGAAGGGGTGGATATTACGGAGAACATTTACGATTCCCCTTTTGACTATCAAAAACAAGCCTTATTAGTCATTCCAACAGACATACCAAATCCGGCACATCCTGATTTCATTGAGGCTGCCGCTGATCAAATTTGGCAGGCCATCCAAGCAAGCCGTGGCAATGCATTTGTCTTGTTTACTTCTTACTCAATGCTTAAAACATGTTATGAAAAACTTTCCGGTCGTTTGATCGAAAGCAAATACCATCCATTGAAGCAGGGAGATAACAATCGTCAAGCTTTATTGAATCAATTTAAAAAAGTTGAAAGATCCGTCCTTTTTGGCACAAATTCCTTTTGGGAAGGCGTGGATGTCGCAGGGGATGCTTTGCGATGTGTTATCCTCGTCAAATTACCATTTAAAGTCCCTTCCGACCCAATTATTCAAGCAAGATCCGAGGCGATTGCCGCTCAGGGAGGAGATCCTTTCTTCGAATATGCGCTTCCCCATGCGATAGTCATGTTTAAACAAGGTTTTGGACGCTTAATCCGCAATAGGCGCGACCGCGGCTGTATAGTTTGTTTAGACAATAGGATCTTGACCAAAGGGTATGGAAGATTATTTTTGAGGAGCCTGCCGAATTGCCAGCAGGTTTTTGATGAAAGTGCCCGCATATATAAGCTCATGGAGGACTTTTATCGAAAAACGTATCACCTTGTTAAGTCTTAGGTAATTCGAAGGCAAAGAGGCCGCCGGAAATCGCCTTGTCCAGAGTTTGTGGAAAGAGATATCCTCCTCCTACAAAGACTCTTCCATTAGAAATAATGGGCGTCGTGTTAAGGGGGATGCTAAGATTATATGGAGGCAATCCATACATTCCCGGAGCAGGTCCTGTTCGGAATTCAAATAAAGTCTCCCCTGATTTCGCATCCAAAGCCCGCAGATATCCGTTAAAAAAAGCAGCATAAACAATGTTATTTGCCACGGAAACACAGGCCAAATTGGCCCCATCGAAGCTTTTCTGCCATTTGATCGCACCTGTTTTTGCTTTTATTGCTGTGATTGTGGATTTACATTGCCGGGATAGGAATTTCAGAAGTGATTTTTGTTTTTCTTCCGTTAAAGGTTTTGTGAATAATTCAATTGAAAAATGACTACCGGAAGCATAATTTGCAGTTGTATAAATGATATCGCCATCACAAGCCGCGCTTGAGCTGCCGATGGGCAATGGGACCTCTTTTTTTGGAATCAAAGACGTTGACCATACCGGTTGGCCTGTCTTACGATCAAAAGCCTGAAAATTGCGTTGATTATCGCTAATGCCCACAAGGCGTTTGCTGCTGCTTTTAAATAGGAGTGGTGCTCCTTTCACACCCCAATAAGTGCCCTTGGGATGCTTTGTGCTCCATAACCCTTTCTTTTCAAATTGATACCCCCAGATAAACTCTCCATCTCGTTTTTCTGTGAGGTAATGAAGGCATAACAACGCGCAGCTGCGGTCTGAAGCCGGTTCTTCGTAGGAGTTGCCTGTGGCAATATAGAGGTATCCTAGGCTTGGATCTAAAGAGGCTGAAGAGCAAGCGTCGACCCCAGCTCCTTCTCCTGCATTAATGTCGGTGAACTTGTAGCGCCATTTTAAGAAGCCCGTCTTCTCATCGAAGGCATACACTCCGCCTTGAAATTCGTAATCCTTCTTATCTTCCAAGGCTTCTTTAGAACTCGTTCCTAAGATAATCAGATGTTTATCATAGATAGGAGCATGTTCGAAAAGAGGAATTGAGTCTCCTCCTTCAGCATAAGCTTTCCAACCAATCCTGCCTGATTTTCTTTTAACTTCTAGCAAATGAGAGATTTCTTGATTGCCATTGGCAGATCCAACGTGACAAGCTGAATAGATGCAATCGTCACTTATCGTAGGAGAACATATGAGGCTTTTTGTGCCGATTTTAGAATCCCATATTTCGGCCCCATCTTCTGTCTTGGCAGCATGCATGACCCCTTGGGCATCGCCGTAATAGATTTTGCCACCCACGATGGATGGGGAAGCCAGGACAGCGATTCCTCCTTTAAACCATTTCACATATAATTGGCTGACATTGCTTGATTTGATTGTTTTTTCTGATTCCTGAAAATGTGTGCCTCCGGCATCGTGCGGACCGCATGGCCAATCGCATTTATCTGCATGGACAAATGAGTGAAGAAGACAAATTGAATAAAATAGACTGCTGTAGATGTATAATTTCATGGTCTGCCTGGTTTTAGTTTGGATTAATGCTAATTAATAACTTTTCTTAGCACTATTGTAGGATGCTAAACCCACTTCGTGGGTTTCTATAGTTTGTATTTTTTTTTGTTTGGCAGTGGTAATAAGCCGCGAAAGCGGCGAAAGCATGTAGCCACAGGCGCAAGCCTGTGGTCGTAGTCAAATCAACACATGAAGCCGCGTTAGCGGCGACAGAAAGCAGCCATTGTGAATCAATATGGTGGCGGTGTTTTGTGTTGAACATGAAATAATGTGTCAGTTTTGTGATTTGTTCATGGATCCTTTTCTGTCGCCGCTAACGCGGCTCCATGTGTTGATTTGACTACAACCACAGGCTTGCGCCTGTGGCTACATGCTTTCGCCGCATTCGCGGCTTATTACTGCACCGATGCTTGCCAAACAAAAAAATACAAACTATAGGAACCCACTTCGTGGGTTTAGCTTCCTACAGTTGTGCTAAGAAAGGTTATTATTATTCCTTGTTTTGATTTTAAATAAATTGCTTTTTTCAATAAGGTATGTTAATATTATACAATTAATTATTTTTTTTAAAGAGGTAAAAATGAATGCTTCCGAAGTCCGTTTGTTTGACAAACCTATTATACAAGTTCCATATGTAACACCATGTTCATGCTTTTGATCAGCTGATTACATATGAAAATGGCACCAAAACAAAACTTCATGGAGGCTATACCGGAAATACTGAACTAAAAAGAAAACTTGCTTCGAATCTCCTCAGAGACGCATTTCAAATTGAATGTCCTTTTCAAGACTTGCAGAATAAGTATTGTATCGATATTTTAGAGCGCGAACTTAAAAGTAGAGGTGTTGATAACCCCTTGAGTGAGTAGTCATCACCCCTCCTCTGTGGTGTAACCTCTGCGTCTCTGCGTCTTTGCGCCTCTGCGTTGAATCTCACATTACCACAAAGTTGTGAGGCCAAGGGAGATTCAACGCAGAGGCGCAAAGACGCAGAGGCGCAGAGGTAAGACATGATAGATATTTATATTTTTGTAACATTAATTGTCACAAAATTGTTAAGGAATGTTTTGATGGAAATTTGGCTGGATACTTCAAACCTGGAACTCATAAGTGAAGCCCATTCGATGGGAATCCTCTATGGCGTCACAACAAATCCTAGCATCGTCAAAAATTCAGGCCTCCCTTTTGAAAAACTACTAAATAACCTCTTGGATGCCCAAGAGGGACCTGTTGCTGCCCAAGTTGTTGCTAAAGATGATTGGGAGATGGTTCAACAAGGAATGCGGCTTCATGATCTCTCAAAAAGGATTATCGTCAAAGTGCCTGCAAATCGCGCGGGCTACAAATGCATGCATGCCCTTGTTAAAAAAGGAGTATCCGTTTTAGCGACCACTATTTACGAACCCAAACAGGCCTTGCTTTCTTTTATAGCGGGAGCTTGCTATTTAGCTCCCTATATGGGGCGGATCAGAGATAGCGGAAAAGATCCAAATCTCGTTTTAAAAGATATCCTGGATATCAAACGCAATTATAGCCTCCAAGCCAAAATTTTAGGGGCCGGTATCAGGAATATCGAGGATATGATGTTCTGTGCTGCTCTAGGGATTTGCTCAATTACAATTCCGGATAGAGTATTTGAAACGATGATCAGCGAAAATGCCGGCGTAAAAAAGTCTCTCGACGAGTTTTCCAAAGATTGGAGTAACACCAAACAAAAAGAATAAATATGAAATACACACAAAATTGGGTCTTAGAGAATTTGTTTGAAGGCGGAAGCCAATCCGAGGCGTTTGCCGAATTTCTTATTTCATTAAACTCGGAACTGGATGCGTTTAATCAAAAAATCGAACGACAAAATTCTATCAAAGAGTTGGTGTTACTTTATCAAAATTTAGACGAGCGCATGGAAGAAGCCGGTTCTTTTGTTGGATGCCTTTTGGCTCAAGATGTTTTAGACAAGCAAGCGGATCTTCTGCAATCAAAAATTGAAGAAAGCAAGGCCATTCTGTCAAATGCCTCAAATCTTCTTGATCATCGCTTGGCCAAACTTTCTGAGGTTGATTTTCTTGCCCTTCTCAATGACAAGGAACTTAATGCAATAGCCTTCCCATTGAAAGAAAGGCGTGAACGAGAAAAACAAAAATTAAGCTTAAAAGAAGAAACGTTGATCAACGACCTTTCTGTCGATGGTTATCATAGTTGGTCCCAACTTTACAGTACTGTCCTTGGTCAAGAAATTATCACCGTAAACGTGGATGGCAAAGAGGAAAAACTCTCTTGGGGCCAAGCTTATAACCGCCTTTCTAGCCCAGATCGCAAAATGAGAAAAGCTGTGTTTGACAATTCAAACAAGGTTTGGGAAAATCATCAAAGTCTTTATAGCCATGTTTTGAATCATATCGCAGGGTTTCGGCTCAAAGTTTATGAGCATCGTCAATGGGAGGTGTTAAAAGAACCTTTGGAGCTAAACAGAATGAGTAAAGCGACTTTGAACGTGATGTGGGAAGTCATAGAAGACAACAAACCTATTTTTGTGGAATATTTGCGATGCAAAGCCCGTTTACAGGGTCTGGACAGGTTGAGCTGGTATGATCAAGAAGCTCCAGTAAAAACCAAAAAACCGTCTAGTTTGATTTCCTATCAAGAAGCCGCTGACTTTATCACAGAGCAATTTGCCAAGTTCTCACCGAAAATGGCAGCTTATGCCAAGCAGGCTTTTTCGGAAGGTTGGATTGAAGCTGAAGATCGAGGCGGTAAGCGTCCAGGAGGATTCTGCACAGGTTTTCCCATCAAGAAAGAGTCGCGCATTTTCATGACCTATTCCGGCACAAATGAAAGCTTATTTACTTTAGCCCATGAGTTAGGCCATGCATTTCATAACCACATTATCTATGAAGCGCCCGGGCTGGCAAGACATTTCCCTATGAACCTGGCCGAAACAGCCTCTACATTTGCAGAAATGGTTGTCAGTGAAGCAGCCTTTCAAAAAGAAACCAACGAATTACAACGGTTTGCCCTTCTAAATGCGAAGCTTCAGAGGTCGCTCGTGTTTTTCTTCAACATTCATGCCCGGTTTCTCTTTGAGACCAGATTTTATGATGAACGCAAGAAAGGGTCTCTCTCGAGCGGCCAAATTTGCAGTCTGATGGAACAAGCTCAAAAGGAAGCTTATTGCGATGCTCTGCAAGAATATCATCCTTATTTTTGGGCATCCAAAATGCATTTCAACTTTACCGAAGTTCCTTTTTATAATTTTCCCTATACTTTCGGTTATTTATTCAGTACAGCTGTCTATCACAAAGCAACATCGCAAAAATCATTTGAAGATACCTATATCGCTCTGTTAGCGGATACCGGAAGGATGAGTGCGGAAGAACTTGCTTTAAAACACCTTGGCGTTGACCTTACTCGTAAAGAATTTTGGCAAAAGACAATGGATATTCTCAAGGGCGATGCGCATCAATTTTTAGAGATGGCTAACAAGATTCATTCAGAAAGCTTGTCGGGGTAAAAACCTTCATCTACATTGAACATAAATATACTTTAGCATTGCCATATGGCAATGCTTTATGATACAATAAGCTTAATAGGAAGAAAAATGACTGCACAATGGCATGCGACTTTCTAGAGATGCGAAAAAACAGTACGTTAAGTTAAAGCATAGCGGACAGAAGAAACCTTCAATCATCGACGTTATTGATGCGTTAGTGAGAGATTTGGTTTGGAATGGGCCTGCTTTAGTTAATTGGCCTAATTACGGACATATTACTGAAAGTAAGAAGAAATTTTTCCACCATTGTCATTTAAAAAAAGGAATTCCTACATATGTAGCTTGTTGGAGAGTTACAAATGAAAAAGGAAAGAAAATAGAGGTTTTTTATGTCGGCACTCATGAAAGCGCACCATACTGATTTACATATTAAGATCATTATAGAAACGCCAAATTTAAAAAAAGTATCCTACATCAGTACTGAAAATATCGGCAAACTGGAGGCGTTTTTAGAGAAATACTCTGAAGATGATGACGAACCTGTTGCATGGGAGATTTTGGCAAAAGAAAGAATTGAAAAATATAAAAAAGCAGGTTTGGTATTGCGGGGCATGCGCTATCGTGAAGATTTGTCGCAGAAAGAATTGGCCAAAAGAAGTGGAGTAAGTCAAAACGAAATATCGAAGATTGAAAACGGAAAGAGGACTGTGGGGGAAAAAGTAGCGAAGAGACTCGCCGTTGCATTGAATATAGATTATCGCCTGTTAACAGAGGTGTGATTCATTTTGAAAGTAAACCCAATACCGCATCGAGTTCTTTTTTTGCTGGTTTGTTATGCTCATATTTTTTTAAGTCTTTTTTGAAACGACGCGTTGGGTCTGGTTTAAGCATTAGGACTCATCCCCATCTTTTCCCAGAAATCTTCTAGGGAATCACATTTTATACCTTTCCCTTCTTTACTTTCCCGCATGGCTTCAAGAGTTACTTTGTTAGGCTTCTCTTGCGGAAAATCCTTTCTAAGATAAGAAAGAATGAACTCGCTTAAATTCATGTGAGCTTTAGCAGCTAACATCTTAATGTAAGCTCTTTCATCGATAGTACAATCGATGGTTACTTTCGCTTTATTATGGTGATGTTGACCGTGAGACTGAGCACTCATATTATACCTCTTGGTTATAACTTTATTCTACCAAATTCCCGGGATTTATAGAAGTCCAAAATCTCTTTTTCTTGGAATAAAAGTAATTTATTCCTAAAGCATGTTGAGGTAAAAAGCCAATTCCTGATTAAAGGCATCTTCGATATGTTCGGCTTGACGGAATCCGTGTTCTTCGTTTTCGTAAACGATCAATTTTGTCGGAATTCCTTTTTGCTTCAAGGCATTGTACATCAGTTCAGCCTGATTTTTGGGAACGATTTTGTCATTTTCTCCTTGGAAGAAGATGACAGGGCATTTAATTTTATCTGCATGGAATAAGGGAGAACGGTCAAAATAGAGTTTTTCACAAGTAGACAGAGGGCCAATCAAGCTATCTAAGTAACGCGATTCAAATTTATGGGTATCTTTGGCGAGCGTCAATAAATCTCCTACCCCATAGTAGCTTGCTCCGGCTGCAAATGTCTTGGTGAAAGCTAACGCTGCTAATGTTGTATATCCCCCTGCACTGCCGCCGCGTATAAATAAATGATTTTTATCGGCGAGACCTTTTTTTGCGAGATATAACGCTCCCTGTTCACAATCCTGAACATCAACGATCCCCCATTGTCCTTTAAGGCTATTGCGATATGCTCTTCCAAAGCCGGTGCTGCCTCCATAATTGACATCCAGCACTGCAAATCCTCGCGTAGTCCAATATTGGATTTTAAGATTGAAGGTGCATTCAGCGCATCCTGTAGGACCGCCATGGCTGAACACAATTAAAGGGGGAAGCTTGCCTTGAGGGCCTTGATAGTGTTTGTTTAAAGGAGGGTAGTAATATCCATAGGCAGTCCGTCCAAGGGCCGTAGGAAATTCAATGTTTTGAGGGATGCTGAAATAATCCTTTTCAATGTCCAAGGGTTCTTGGCTATCTATAGGCGTTCTGTCATAATTTTTCAGGTTAAGGGATATAATTCTTCTCGCTACTGTAGGAGAACCCATGAGCATCACAGCTACACCATCTGCTATGGAAATTTGTGAATAGTCAGTAAATGGAAGATCGATGGGGCTGATTTTTTTAATGTCAGGATCTAGCAAACCTAATTTTCCCACGCCATTCTCCTGGTATGCGCATAGGATTTGATCTTCCCATCCGGTAAATCCCCACGTGGACATCCCAAAACGCCAAAGAGGAAGGCCGAATTCTGCTTTCATAGGGTAAACATTTTCGGCTTCATTGCCTTTCAGCCGATAGATGTTCCACCACCCGGTACGGTCAGAGATAAAATATAGGGTGTGATTGGGAGACCATTGGGGTTGGAAGATGGATTCTGCAGGTCCACCTGCTACGCATTTTTTATTTTTAAACTTTCCATCGGCCAATTCTGCTACCCATAATTGGGTTCCATCCCAAGGCATATTTGGATGATCCCACGTCAACCACGCTAAAAATTTCCCATCGTAGCTAATGGTGGGAGATGAGTAAAAATCATGGCCTTTGTCTAAGACCTTTGATTGGCCTGTTTGCGGCGAAAGCAAAGCTAAATAGTTATCAACGCGTCCGTTAACATGTTCTTCAGCTATAGCGACAAGGCCTTGATGGCATCCTTGCATATTTGCAAAGCGAACTTGACCTGTAGTTAAAGCTTTTAGAGGTTCTTTTTCCGAGAGGCTATAAAGAACTTGATCTTTATTGTTGATGAAATAGACGATTCCTTGGTGAACAGTGAAGGGGGCTCCGCCATATTCATGCACTTTTGAACGCACATCAAAACCAGGGGGCGTCAAATCGCGATTGATGGCTTCATGCATATCCCGGCACACTAAGACAGTTCTGCCTTTTTCAGAAGGGCGTGGTTCAGTCCAATAGATCTTTCCGTCTTTGACTAAGATGTCTACATTTCTAACGTTTTTATCAATCCGCGAGGTCATGGCTGGAAGGATAGGGGATGTCCATTTGCCGAAGGGAGCTTCTATTTTGTCTTTGTTCAGAATTTGGTTATTCATAAGAAATCCGGATTTTTCAAGTTTGTTTCAAACAATACATTAAAATCCCCCCTGCTACCGAAACATTCAAAGATTCCATTTGGCCAGGCATAGGGATAGTGATCTTTTCACAGAGATCTTTAGCTTGTTGCGACAAGCCGCGCGCTTCATTGCTCAACACTAGGAGCACCCCTTCTTTCGGATGTTCTGTTTTGAGATTTTTTCCGTGCAGGTCTGCCGCTAAGGGTCTTAGTTTATTTTGTTTGATGATTTTTTGCAACTGGCTCCAGTTGCCAGTTGCCATAGGCAGATGAAAAGTAGCGCCGCGGGCAGCACGAATCGCTTTTTCATTAAAAGGATCGCAGCTATCTTCTAGAATGAAAGCTCCTTCCCAGCCCAAGGCAAGGGCTGTGCGCAATAGCGTTCCCATATTTCCCGGATCGCTGATGCAATCTAAAGCAATCACATGATGTTTATTTTGCAAAGAATCCGGCTTAGGCAAGGGAACTTCAGCTAACACCCCCTCAGGAGCTTGCAGGCCGGAAATTTTTTTTAAAACTTCTTCAGGGACAATGACGACATTTTCTGCATGCAGATTTTTAGGGATGAGGCTTTCATCACAAGCCAAAAGAGTCTTGGGTTGAAAGGATTGGCAGATTTCATTGACAAACTTAATGCCTTCGATGATAGCGCTATTATGCTCATGGCGATAATCGGTATTTTTGCGCAGTTTGACCAAATGTTTGACTAGGGGATGCTGGAGGCTTGAGACTTTTTTGATCATGTTTACCTTTCCGGCCAGATGGCGGTGTTTTTTAAATGAGGCATAATGGCATCGGCGTCCTGCAAATTTTGGATGATGGCTATTCTCTCTGCTTCTTTGATTAATAACCCCATGACTTTACCTGGAGTGATTCCATGCTTTTGCAAAACTGCTGCAGTGACAATCGGTTTTTTTTCCCTGACTCTTTCAATATGCCTTGAAAGAAATTTATAGCGTTTTGCATGCTTTTCCAGCAAATTTTTCCTCAATTCTTCTGTTTGGCGCGCTGCGATAGCAGCTAAGCATATTTGGTACGACGGGTGAGCATAGGTGTAAGCCCAATCGACTAAATCCCCCTCATCTAGTCTTAGCATTTCACTGCATACCATTTCTCTCAGTTTATAAGTATATTCCACTAACTGAATCTCTTTTCCGCTAGTTTTCAAGTCATTGCAGATTCCGATTTGTTCTTCTAATGTCGATTGAGGAAATAATTCCATGAGATATAAAATAGTGGGGCATGTTTTAGGAAAATGATTAAAGCTAGATACGCGATGTTTTAAATCGCGCAAGTGAACATTTTCAAGAGCGGGAAAGATCACCGGCAACAACCTTAATCGATGTAATTCAGTCAAAGCGGCATCCAAACGAGGAAACGCGGCCATTTTAGTAAATTCTTGCCAAATCCGTTCCTTTGCGACAGCAGGAAATAACGAGTCGGCATTCAGCATGATGCCTACTTGTGTTTCTTCTTCGATTGTAAATCCAAAGCGAGCAGCAAATCGCACGGCTCTTATCATGCGCAACCTGTCTTCGGCAAAGCGTTCATCCGGATTTCCGATCGTGCGTATGGTTCCTTTCTTAATATCTTCTATTCCCCCCACATAGTCGAGGATGCGTTTTTCTAGCGGATCATAAAACATGCCATTGATTGTAAAGTCTCGTCGCAACGCATCTTCTTCAGGATGAGATAATTCAATTTGCGATGGCTTGCGTCCGTCTTCATAGCCTATGTCGCGCCTGAAAGTTGAAACTTCAAATTGATGCCCTTCGATGACAACGATAACGACTCCAAAAGCTAACCCGACAAGAATTGTCCTGGGAAAGAGGTCAAGGATTTTTTCTGGAGGAGCATTTGTTGCGATGTCAATATCAGCAGAAGGGTGATTCATTACAAAATCGCGTACCCATCCTCCGGTGAAATAAGCAATGTAGCCTTCTTTGACTAAATGTTTAACAATTTGTGTTGCATAATGTTGTGAATCCATATGAATAATTGTAGGGAAGATCCGAGTAAAGCAAAAGCACGAAGTTTAAATTACAATTGGAGATGATATGAAAAAAAATATTGGGACCTCAGATCGTTTATTTAGGTTATCGATAGCTATTATTTTACTGCTTTTAGCGTGGTGGGTAAAAAGTTGGATTCTGCTTGGTTTTGGTTTATTTACGTTATATGAAGCGGCAGCTAGCTGGTGTATTTTGTATCAATTCACCGGAAAAAACACTTGTCCAATTGACCAGGATAAAGGGAAGTGATAAAGGAACCCCCTCCGCAAAGAGGGGGTGTATTCGATTAGAAATAACGCTTTAAAGTTAATGCTACAGTATTTTCATTGGCATTTTCTCTTGCCAATAAGTAACGATATTCGCAAGCTAAGTCAGTGCCTTCGGCAATTCTATAGGCAAGACCGGCGATATATTGCGAAGCAAAAACATCTTTATTTCCCTTTGTTTTTAAATCATAAGTTTTCTTATCGACTTTTAAACTTTTGGTTTTGGCATTGATATGCATACCACCAATTCCAATACCGATATAAGGAGTCCACTTTGAGTCTAAATCAAAATCATAGAAAGCATTTGCCATGTATGTGATGGAATTTGTATGACCATGCAACTTAATTTTTTCTGAATGTAATTTGAAGCTTTTAAAGGAATTAAATCTATAAGATACTTCTGCTTCTAATCTGATATTCAGGGCTGGGTTTTCACAGTTGCAAAATTTATATCCTGCGAAGGCGCCAATATTACAGCCGGGCTGTATTTTGAAGTCATGAAATCCTTGGTGACGCAAGTAACGCTTCGGAGGATCTACGTTTATAAAGTTAACGCCGGCCAAGCCTCCGACGTAAGCCCCTTGCAAAGTGTATTCGCCAGCATAGGCCATGACACTTATTTGTAAAAAAGCCAGGAATGCGAAAATTGTCTTTTTCATTTAAAACTCCTTAAAGTGGTTGAATTCTTTAGCAAATTATTAAATTGATACATTGATAAGATTAAAATTAATCAAGTTTGAAATGGCTATTCGACACATCAAACTTCGAATTTCTTACTTATGTTATCGATTTCCCCACCAAATTAAAAGAATGGGAGCACAATAATAAACAAGAAATAACATTTGCTCAAGCTTAAATTAATTAGTTGTCATAACTAGAAATAACAAAAACCGTCTCAGGTTATTTTATTATACTTTAAGCTCAAGGACTTACATTTAGTGGAGATTTTACCGAGAAATTCTTTTTTTAATGAAATTCTGAAGAAGTAAGATGTCATTTTTTCCTTGTTCAGCCGAAATTTCCGATTTGCCAAATTTAATTTGCTCGGCTTTAATCAGAAATTCACGAATTGCATCGCCTTGATAAAGATCAAGAGTTGATAGTTCTCTCATAACCTCTTCCGTGGATTTTGTACGAGTATTTATATGGTAATATGCTTCTAAAAATTCATTCAAAATTTTGGACAATCGAAGATAAAGTTCATCCGATTTACCTTGTACAATAAGATTTTCGTGCGCGATTTTGTCCAATTCCTTTAAGGCTTTAACTTTGGGATCTATCATTTTTATAGGATAGGGTCTTTGAGATGCAGGGGCTTTTCTTGTGATGGATAGAATCGCAAAGAGGAGGGCTGCCGTTAAAACAATCATCCCTATCCAAGGGATAGACTTAAGGCGAAATAATTCTATATTACGCTTAGCCTCCCCCTCTTTTCTTTCGGGATTGAGAAATAATTGTTCTCTATTGGAAGGAGAAAGATCGATAGGCAATGCTGGAGAGGACGTAAGCAATTGCGGTTCATATTCTTTTATATCAAAAATATCTGAAGGAACCTTCACTGTAATAGTTGCAATCCCTGAGATTAATAGGATGCGATGTCCATCTTTTGGATCATTTGCGTCGAAAGGTATCTCAAAAAAAGTCAAAGCATGTGTCCCTGGGATTTGCGGTACTAGGACAAAGCTGATTTTCTGATTGAGAAACCCTTCTTTACCTATTTCAGGAGTGCTGATTTGCTCAGAATCTAAAGCAAAGGGAACTTCTCCAATTCCAATATGTTGGAATAAATGCAAGCGAATGTCGGTTAAATTAGGATGATATGTTTTCGGATAGGTAAGCGATAGGTTAATGCGTAATTTATCTAAAAGGGATATCGATTCATGTGAAAAAGTGGCGGATGCAGAAAACCCTTGCTTATCCTTGATTTGCCAAGAGATTTCTGCCTTTATGCTTCCACAAGCCAGGAGGAAAAAAAACAACCCCATCCACAAACACTTCATCCCTTATGCCTACCCCTAAGTTGAAAAAATTTTTGGATAGGAGGCAAGTATGGCAGATTGGTTCTAATGTCAATGAAACCTGCCCCGATTTTTTGCATGAGATGCTTAATGTTCTCGATGCGAGCTTCAGCATGCTTTTCAAATAGCCGGTTTGCCTTTAAATTCGACAAGTCGAAAGTACCCTTTACGCCTGATTCGAGGTCTTCTAATTCAACCAAATTCAATGTAGGTAATTTCATTTCATAAGGATCTGTCACACAGATGGCAATGAGGTCATGATGCTTTGAAACCAAAAGAGCTTCATGGGAAAAGTCATCGCAGATAAAATCCGAAAGAATAAAACATATTCCAGCTTTGGCTTGCAAGCTTCCTAAGAAATTCAGGGCTTTGTTAATGTCAGTGCCCGGCCTGGTAGGTTTGTAAATGAGGAGATCGCGGATAATTCGCAAGATATGACGCTGGCTTTTACTTGGAGGCAAATATTTTTCGACTCGATCGGAAAAAAGGATAAGGCCTAACTTGTCATTGTTTCTGATGGCGGTAAACGCAATAGTAGCTCCTATTTCAGCGATCAAATGACTTTTAATCGCATCCTGGCTGCCAAAACGGGAAGAGGTCGAAACATCTATGACAAGATGGACGGTGAGTTCTCGTTCTTCGCGGAATGTTTTAACATAAGGATGGTTCATGCGGGCAGTCACATTCCAATCGATGCTTCGCACATCATCTCCCGGATTGTATTCGCGTACTTCTTCAAATTCCATTCCTCTGCCTTTAAAAGCAGAGCGATAGGCACCCGCTAAAATATCCTTAGCAAGCTGCATGGTGTGAATTTGGATGCGACGGATGGTTCTAAATAGTTCAGGAGTCATTCTGTCTCTCTCTTCAAACTGATTGCATATATTCATCTCAGAGAAGCAGTCTGTCAAGCCAAAAAAATTTATCGTAGAGCCGCGGTTTGCTTTAAAGCATCCAACCTTTGTTTTGAAAATATTTCTGTAAATTTATCCAGTATACCGCAGATTTTTAGATTATTCAAAAATGCGTCAAGATTTTTGGCTGAAGAGGAAAACTGCTTCTCTACCTGTTCTTTCCAATTTTCTACTTTACTAAAAGCAAGGTAGGTAAAAGGATCCAATATTCTCCAGTTTTCAACTAATCCAGGTAAAAAATGTTTAATTTTTGGATTTAAACACAATTGATGAATCTCTTCATCGGAAAGTCTGTTTAATTTTTTATAATTGTTAGTATCCATTTCGACAAATCCAAGACAAGGAACTTCCAGAACCCTGTCCTCGAAATAGTCTTTCAATCCTCTTAAGCTTTTTCTAGAGTAGAACGGACCTGCACTGCAATCGAACGCATTTGGCTCTTTGGGTAAACGATTTTGCAACGCAAAAGTCAGAGAAGGTTCATCTTCATGTTTGATTTGTTTTAGTTTACCCAACAATTCTTCAAATTCGTTTTTTTCTTGGTCGTTAAGAAGATCTAGAGAATAAGAATAATATTGAGTCAACCTAGGAGTTGGCCTAGTCCATATGACGCGAATGCGAGAATGAGAATCATCTATTCCCTTTAGATTAATCAAGGAATAATCGCATATATTTGACGTGTCAACAACAGAAATTATTCTTCCTTTTAAAAATGACAGGTCGTTTATCTCTCCAATTGTGGATATAATATTTCCTGCTCTTGCGTATTTCTGAATCTTAGAAAAGCCATCATCATTTTGATCATATCTACATTCTTTATAGTATTTAGAATCTTCACACTGCCAATTTTTTTGCGTTCTTAGGTAAATAGAACCGAAGTCTTCAACGTGTTCAAGATAATAATTTTTTATTCTCTCGGGTAAACTACTTTTTTTAACCTTATCTAAAATTATTTTCATTCTCGTTTTGAAGGATTCTGTATCTTGAAGGTCAACATTTTGAGACAGCTCAAGATATTCTGCTCTTGTTTCTGAGATCCGGAATAAAAGAACGTTAAAGTCTATATATGCTTTGACCTTTTGATTGATATCCCTAACCACTATTCCGTCGCACTTCTCCTCCTTACTAAAAAGAAGGTTAAAAAAGTTTCTCTCTGTGCCTGTTGAAACAATGATTCCCCGTTCTGACAGATCTAGGTGAGATTTGATTCCTTCGGGAGCATCTTCATTAGGGAATAAGTAGTCCTTAAAAGGACAATTTGCATTAATATCTACTTTTTTTGGAAATGCCAGCTCCCAAAAGTCGTTCTCAAGACTTACAACAGTAGAGTTAAAGTTAGTTGAAGAAGATCCCGAATAGACACTGAAAGTATTTGAAGTTATTTCTTGAATTGACAAAGTTGTTCACCTTAATATAAATTCTGTTTTTTAAATGTTTATTAATTAAATATAATTATATTAAAAAACATAATTAAACACAATAAGAATTTCTTCAGCTTTTTAAAATTGTACTTTAATGAAATTTGGAGTATACTCCAAATTAAGGCATAAAAAAGTGGAGTGTATTCCCAAAGTTTCGTTTTATTACCGCAACGTTTCATCGTCTTATTGAAAGTTTGACTTTATCCCAAACACGGTATCTTTATCCTTCATTTAATTTAAATAATAGATTGACAGGACTTGTTGGACCTCGAGGAGTAGGTAAAACAACTTTATTACTTCAATACATTAAAAATGAGTTATTTAAAGAAGGTAAAAGCTTCTATTTTTCGGCGGACCTTGTCTATTTTCAACAAACTACCCTACTTGAATTCGTTAGCGACCTCCATTTAGTTGAGGGATATCAAATTATTTTTATCGATGAAATTCACAAATACCAAGGATGGAATCAAGAGTTAAAAAATATCTATGATGCCTTTCCTTCACTTAAAATCGTGTTTTCAGGCAGTTCCATGCTCGATCTCATAGAAGGCAGTCAT
>Ga0206843_10151_pt1 | contig 22047 bp, 18 predicted proteins | sample Alteio_BWOrgCont_21_FD_152869 | JGI IMG/M metagenome (GOLD analysis project Ga0206843, IMG submission 152869) | Enriched cells from forest soil in Barre Woods Harvard Forest LTER site, Petersham, Massachusetts, United States -... | ecosystem: Environmental > Terrestrial > Soil > Temperate forest >...
CGCTTACACGAGTCATCGCACCCTGCAAAATGGGGTAAATAGTTCCGTGCGACTTTGCCAACGCAGATTGAGGACCAAGAGGTTTCAGTTTGTCACACAAATTTATATGTTCATCGATCGAGTTTCTAATCGCGTGCAAAATTCCGGCTACTGATAAATATTTTTGCGCTAAAGACGAAGCAAAGGCTATGTCTTGACCCAAGGGTATGATCCAGTCAGTGGGATCGCTTTCGGAATTATGCCTAACAATCGCTTCGTAAACTGCATCTAAATCTTTTAACTCGCCTTTGCCAATCAAATCAACGAAAGCATTTGATTGATCTGAAACAGCAGGCTGCATGGCGCGACAATAGATACGAAGTGCTATTTTACTCTCTTCCGCTTTGCCTAATTCATCTGGTGCGGCTATATTTTGACTATTGTCCGATAGCGACAGAGCCTGCAATTCAGTACCATCAAACTGTTCCATTTTTGCTTTTAAGATAAGGGGAACATTCGATTCTCGGGCTAGTAGTAATTGAGAATCAAGAATAACTCCCGCAGCACCTGCTGCATAACAAGCAGCAGCAGTATGAGAACCAATGCCACCCCATACATAAACAGGCAATTTTACTTGACTCAAACATTCTTGCATTAAAACAAAGGCCGTAGTTTCACCAACAACACCAGCTGCTTCCTGTCCCTTTGCAATTACCGCGTCGACGGACAATTTTGATACCAGTCGTGCTTCTTGTATTGAAACTACTTCCGCCAGTATTCTGATGTTTAATTTTTTCGACAGCGTTCTGAGTTGATCAATTATTTTAGATGTTGTACTGCTTTGAAGTTGGTCGCTGCGCTTAAATGAATCTGGCACCAAAATTATCGTTAACCGGTGCCCTCTTTCTTGCATTTGTGGGAGCAGAGATTTCAACTGTGTGAGAAGTTCGTTTAAATGAGTAATACTAAGCCGCAATTCATAACCAAGTTCTATCGCACTTTTTAATCGAGTTTTTATCTCGGGTGAGAGATTCACAAAAGCGAAATCGATAACACCCAAATAGTCAGCTTTTTTTGCAGCAGCTGCTATTGATGTGTCGACTAAAGACACGTTTTGTTTGTGAGCGCGCGTAGCTGCCACCACAGGTAGTGAGGGATTAATAGCTAGAATTTCAAATGGAGACATTTAAGTCTATAAGCCCTTTGTTGATTTGACAGCTAGTTATCAAGCGTCGCCTTGAGCGAGAGCGCGCTCTGCTTGGAGAAAAAGCCGTTCGGAGAATTTATCAGCTTAAATCTCAAACGACGTGAACAAAGTATATAAGAGCCGGCCATTTGTGCCATTGGAGAGTTTTTAAGATCAATTGACAGATTTACTGTTGACTTGTGGCGTTTTTCTGTCCTAGCTCATCCTATGACCCTATCAAACCACAACCGTCTCATGAGGACTCCTCAATTCATAATTAATTCCCCTCCAGCGGATACGATTCGTAAGCAAAGAATAGAGAGTTAGTAATGGTAGGACCACATGAGCCAAAGGAACAATTATGGCCGATTGCCAAAGTAATCTTTTGTAAGCTTGTTCGAAATCAATTCGCTCTGACCGATCTGCTTTTGCTTCTTGATTAAGTAATTTACGCCACAAACCATGGGCTTGAAACAAGAAGAAAAGCTCCACAACCAATAGTAGCAATGCCGCGAACAAAACTGGTAAAAACTTGTAAACTTGCAAAGCAAGAATTTGAAATGCTAATACCAATACAACAATTAGCCAGCCTGCCATCACAGCAGCTCTGATTACACCCATAAGCCAAAGGGCCGGATAGTAAACTTTTGTCAAAATTAACTGTCTATTTGTCCATTCTATAACTTCGGACCAAGAAGCATCGCCATGGCTAACTACCAAACATTGAGGCACAAAATAAATAGACAAGCCTAGCTTCTTGACAGCGGTCGTCATAGCAAGATCATCATCTGCTGAGCGATCCCAGACTTCGGTAACAGCTGCTTGATCGAATATATCCCGTCTTATTGCCATTGCGCCACCCCAAGCAAAAGCAAATCTTTTACTGGATAATTCCCAGGCTGATAATCTATTCCACAATGAACGAATTAAGGCCGGCAAACTAAATTTACTTGGTAAATAAAAACGATATCCAGTAGTTATACCAACCTCTATATCTTGCAAAGGTGTTACTAGTCTGGTCAAAAAATCTTTTCTAGCAATAACATCAGAATCCACAAAAACTAAGACTTCTGCCTGAGGAGAAATCTGCTTCAAAGCTTCTAATTGATTGGTTAGTTTTTGAGTTCTTCTGTTATCGATGCCTGCAATCACCAATTTTGATTTGCTCGACGGATATTGATTCATCACTTTTTCAATGACTGGATACGCAAGGTCGTCGCTACTAGCCACAGAGAAAATAATTTCAAAATTTGGGGTCTTTGAGGAATCTGCACAGCCATAGTCTTGAGCTACTAATTTATGTAGATTTTTTTCGAAGTCCGGATCTAAGCCTTTACAAGGCAATATGACCGCAGCTGGCGGACAATAATAGGACATCGATTCATCAAGTCGACTAGTTACATAGCGATACATGCGTTTGTAAGTTATCGATTGATAGAAACAAATGGCAATTACAAAAATAAGAGTGCAAATAGTAATCATCGCAATTTAAACATAAAGCAAAAATGAATATAGTTCAATAATTTGACACGTCAACAGTGCTATGTGAATAAGCACTTAAGTTAGTGTAATGGCTTGATGATACACTTGCCCATATACTGAATACTATCTAATTCTTCGCCTGAAAAGTGCTCAATGTTTCGCAATATTCTTTACAAAGGATTTGGATTTCTTGGTTCCAAAAAGGCCAAGTTATTTGAGCAAGCCTCATTTGACTGTGCAGGATCACAATTAAAGCGCTTAACTAGAATAGTAAATTCAAATGCATATAGCGTTTATGGCAAAGAACATAGTTTCTCTTCCGTCAAAACCTTTTCAGATTTTCAAAAAGCTGTACCAATTAATAGTTACGAAGACCTGCTCCCCTATATTACCCAGTCGATGGAAGGAGAAAAATCACTATTAACTGAAGAAACCCCCTTTATGTTTGCTACTACCAGTGGCACTATAGGTAATCGTAAATTTATACCTATAACCAGATCATACATGGAAGAATTTCGCCAAGCCTCCGTTGTTTCTGGCTTCCATTTATTGAAAAATTACCCAGGGATAAGTAAAGGCGTTGTACTTAGCATCTTTTCCAGTGCGCAAGAAGCACTAACAACATCTGGAATTCCATATGGAGCAATTTCGGGCAGATTATATTTAGATGAACCAGGACTGATAAAAAAGCACATTTCGCCTATCCCTTATGAAGCATTTGTGATCAAAGACTATGACACACGCTATTATGCAATTTTACGATGTGCACTTATGCTTCCAATATCTTGCATATATACACTCAACCCAAGTACTATAGCTTTATTAGCAAAGACTTTAGAAAATAATGCTGACAGACTAATTAAAGATATAGCAAACGGAACAATTACTACGAACGCTGAAATCAGCTCTGAAACGCGGGCGGCTTTGAAACCGTTTTTAAAGTCAGATCTTGAACGGGCACGCTTCTTAGAAAGACTGTTTGAACAAAAACAATTCAAACCAAACAAAATTTGGCCGGAATTGGCAGTCATTGCTTGTTGGACAAAAGCTGCTGCATCATTTTATCTCAAAGACTTTCCTCAACACTTCGGAGAAACCCCAGTATGCGATATCACATATGGTGCTAGCGAGGGGCGTGGCACTGTTTTCCTTGGTGGAGAATCTCAATGCTTGTCCATTCGTTCTCATTTTTATGAATTCATTAAAGAAGAGGATATAGATAAGGAAAATCCACAAACGCTGGGTGGTTGGCAACTAGAGTCAGATAAGAGTTACTATATCCTGTTTACTACTTCAGGTGGACTGTATCGTTATAATTTGAATGACGTGGTTAAAGTTGTCGGATGGCACAACAGTACTCCTCTTTTGGAATTTCTATATAAAGGTGGGAATATATGTTCTTTTACTGGCGAAAAACTGACAGAGCCGCAAGTCACTGAAGCAGTTTTGTCAAGCACAAAAGGGCTGAACCTAACAGTAAGTTTCTTTACCGCGATACCAGAATTTCAACCTGTTCCTCATTATCAATTATGGATAGAGTTCGACCATTATCCATTAAAGGAAAAAATCCAACTTCTCACACATAACTTAGATAGAGCAATCAGTCGCAATAATTGCGAATATGAGTCTAAAAGAGAATCGGCTCGATTGGGCCCTGTTACCATACACCTGCTGAAACCAGGCACGTATAAAGAGTTAAGAAAAACCTTAGTAGCGGAAGGAACACCAGACGCTCAAATAAAAATTTCGCACTTAAATCCGAAAGCAGAAATTAAAAAGAAATTGCTTGGTCAGTTATTGGTAAGGGTCGGATCCTAGACCTAACTTAGATTTAATTAAAAGTGGTTGAGATCCGGTATCAAAGATACAAGGTCAATAATCAACTTTTTCCTAAGAAGCTTGCTTAAGAAGTGTATTGTCTTTAAACAGAGCCAAATAATCGACACTGGAAGTGTCGAACCAATCAATGCCACATGCGCACAACGAAACAGTGGCCAAAACAAAAATCGTAAATAAAAAAGCCATCAAGCGCCAGTTCTTTGAGTATCTATGAAATAAAACGTTCATATAAATTAATGGATGCCCATAAGATTTTTCAGTCCATAGATCAGTAAGTTAGGATTGCTCCTTAGACGTCGCTTACAGTAAGGACCAGCTGATTCATCTGCCCCGAATGGCAAATAAAGACGAACGATATTGCCTGATTGAACTAGATTTTTTTGCAATCCATATCTAGGTACTCCCAGTAAAAACTGGATTTCAAATCTGTTAGTGCTTAAGCGCAAAGGAAGCACGACATCAGTAAAAAAACTTATTTATATAATGTTGATCATGGGTGGCTAATTCTACGTAAGCCCCACTATCTATAAGCTCTCGACTATAATCAATAAGAAGTTCTTTCATGCGTTTTTTATCTGTGTACGCAATGTCAGCACTCTCTTCATATATTCCTATAACAAGACGAACTCGCGTTCTTTGATCAAAACGTTTTATGTCTTGCGCCGTGCGAAAAAGACGCGTTTGTAATACTGTACCTAAATTAGTATAGCCAGCATTAAGCAAAGAAAAATAACTGTCCAAATGATAGTCAGTCCAAATAGAGTGTTCTGCCTCCAAAGTCATATTTACATTGCGCTCGAAAGCGTGCTTGACTATATGACGCATCCTTTGAAAGCCAGCCTGTAAACTTTCTTGATCTGGCAAAACATCGGGCGAAGAGGAAACACAAAGCATTGACGGTTTAAAAGATAGGGTGAACTGCTTTTGTTTCTCTTGAACAAACGAATGGCTATTATCTATCAGATCTATTGTCTTGATATATTTTTCAACATAGTTCTGGCACTCTTCAAGTGATGTTGCTACTTCTCCTAATATGTCAATGGTGCTTGAGAATTGATTTTTTTCGTACAAACTTTGAGCCAAAGAAAGTGTTTGCTCAGCATCCTTAGCAGCTATATAAGGGGAGGCCAGACTCAACACCAAATTAGTTGGTAATAGATCAATGGGCGTCAGCACAACAAATTCCTGTATGCAAGATTATAGTTCTAAAAACTTTAAGAAATCCACTCGTCTACAGTAATTAGATAATGCAGTCTCGGTATCATAGGGCAGTCGCGAAGCAACTACTACTGTATTGATTGATGAGTCGTTTTGGACTTGAAAAGACAAAATCTTATTCTCTCGAAAAGCGGTGGTCATAATTTCAGATCGTCCCGCAGGTAAATATTTGACAGAGTGAGTAAAGGGCGCAATGGAGTCACTTTTGCTGCAATTGGCAAGAAGTTTGGCTAACGGTATGAGCTCTTTTTCTTTTAGAGTGCGCTCCATTACAACAATGATTACATCTGCTTTATTAGCATTGTGCGAACCAACAAAAACTTCTTTGATTAAATCATTAGATTTGTACCGGGTCCAAGTTAAGTCCTCACCACCTGTGCGAGCTTGCACTTCAACTGCTTGGCCAAATAATTTATCAAAAGCATAAAAATCACTACCAATACCTGGCAAACTTTTAGGATAGGAAGTGTTTGTACTTTTTTTATTATTTTGAGCGCTCTTCTTAGAATCGACATCCTTTGAAGCTGCTCCAGCAATAGTGCCCGGCGACGCACGCAGTGGCTGTTTTATTTTGTCAGCATCGTGCTTAGAATCATCAATCTCTTCTAATCGAACCCCTTTGCCATGAATCAATAGTGGACTGCGTCCTGCTTGCGCTACAAGTTGAGCTTGAGCATCTTCATCGGTCATTGTAACTTTGGCTAAATGAACCATGAATAAATCTTCGACTTTCGTATTATTTAGACGGCACATCGCCTTACATTCAACGGTAGGCCAACTGTCGCTTTCAATTGGTAATTCATAATATCTTGGTCCTCTTAAAAAGATGCATATGCGCTCGTGATCACGAATTGGCGCTCGTCTATACTCTCGAGCGACCGTCACTTCACCGGTGCGCACGTCAGTAAATCTGCCTTGAAATGGTATTTCTCCGCCTAGGATTTGTTGTCCGCTCGTATTTTCAAGGAACAAAGACATGGCCGGATGATAACCAACAGCATCGTGCGACCACCAAGTTACACAAGCAAGAACAGAAAAGGTGTTTTGCTTCTGTTGGTCAAGTTTTTGCAATTCATCTCCAGAATTGCTCCCTTTGCTATAAGCAGATTCCGCCCTCGTCATCAACAAGAAGAAGCCCATAGTAAAAATAACTAGAGATAATATTCTGTGCCTAAAAACAATCAATTTTTCACCCATAGTTCTTTATTACTGAATGTCTCGTAATGATGCTGCGTTGTATACTTGAAACGTTGGCCTGTTCTCACTTTATAAGCTTGAGGCGCTATATTTAATAAGGCTTGAAACTCTATGTCTTTAGGCATCTGTTTAGGATCTAGCAAAACTGACGAATAATATTCAAGTCCGTTAGCCACCGCACAACAACGCACATATAAGAACCAATTTTTAGCAAAATTTCCTTTATTGCCTCCATAAGCATCTGTGCCAATTTCTCTGGCATAATGTTCACCGTCCAGAAGATAAAGTTTTTGTGCAAGAATTTCAGCGAATTGAAAAATATCTTCAGGATTTAGTTTAGCCAATTTTTCCACTACAGGAGCAATTACAGCTACATCATTTCCTTGCTCCTGCCAATCTAATAAATTGATCAAATCCCAGAAATTATGTTCATCAAAAGTACTAGTGGGGGAAAGTTGAGCACGTTGGCCGTTTAGTTCTTCTTTCATGTGATCTATAGCAATTAAATCTTCCCCATCACGTGTATGAACCTTCGGAGGATGCCATTTGACCTTGCAAGCAGCTAACAAGCTTTTTAATAACTGGGCACCACTGTGCGTTACTTTGGTGTTAAATAAATAAACCCGTAATAATTTTTTGAGTTTCACTAAATTGAGTAAACCAGCATCAGTAATTAAGGTGCTGCTTAAACCCAATTGCACAATTGTTTGTAAATTATTTAGATGTTCTAAACCAAGATCATCTACTTTAGTGCCGCTAAGCCATATCTCGCGCACGTCTTTCAATTGCCATAAATGCTTTAATCCAACGCTGGTGACACGACTATAACTTAATCCTATTGAATGAAGATTGGTTAGGTTATGGATGAATGATAGTCCTTTGTCTCCGATAGTAGTTGAGGTTAACTCAAGAGATCGCAAGCCGGTTAAATGTTCAATATGGCTCAATGCTTTATCTGCAACTGCTGAATGACTTAAATCTAGCGCATGCAGATCGTCCGCTTCTAAATTGGCTACCCCAGATAAGCCTGCCGCATCCGGTGAAATTTTTAGCTTTAGCTTAAGTCCGGGCGGGACAAAAATCTCACCTTTAGCTTCATCAAATAATTCCCAGTGTATAGGTTCATTCTCGGGCGCTACAACCAAACCGCGTACTTGGGTTAGGAGTTCCCATTCCTCTGGTTGGTTAATAGGCGCCGAATATAAGGTTCCTATTGACCGCTTTTGTGGGAAAGAGAGAATTTTTGCTGGATCGTTAATTTTATTCATTGGTAAAAAATTTGGGTTAGCAAAATATCTTGATATGCTTGGCAATTATTGTAACTAAGAAGAATAACACCTGACAACAACTTTTGTCTGCGGATAACTTGATAAATAGTATCGACGCTAAAGAGAAAAATCGTATCAGTGTTATGCTTAGTTCTTATAAATTGAGCATTTTTCAGTTTATAAGTATGTATCAAGAATGAGGAGATCTATCGTCCGATGGATGAAATCGACGCACAAGGCAGGCAATTATTAACGGACCGCCCAGCTTTAACGAAAGGAAGACTGATTGTATTTCGTGAGATAGAAAAAGGCAGTAGAGATACCGATCCTTGGTTTCCCAGACTCAGTATTACTGTAAAACGGGCTGGCAGCGATGATACATTCTGGAACTGGTCAACTCACGGACTGCCAGTAGACTTCGAAGGACCGCCACCCTATGGTGAAGATGTTCTTCTTGAAAAAGGCTTCCAATTAGAACAGCCCGCAAAATCGCCAAGAGGTCTAGAAACAGTTTTTTTTAATTGAGCCAGGCGCTACTAATAGAGGCAAGGTCGTAAAATATTCAGCCTCTCTTTATCTTTATCCCAATTCAATCGAAGATCGCGGTGTGCAAATCGGGGTTATTGATTTCACTGAAGGACTGAAGGCTACGCATGTACCACTTTATTTCAGAGTGAATTTTCCCTGGTAGGTTAGGAAATTCAGTAATAGAATAATAAGACTTGCGCCCGGTGCGAGTCGAACGCACGACCAATCGGTTAAAAGCCGAGTGCTCTACCACTGAGCTACGGGCGCAGAATAATAGATGGGCATCGTAGCAATCTCGGTATAGAAGTGTCAAGAATAGCCTAAACTTCTGTGCATAAGCTTTGCATATTATTCATAATCAACGAATGCTCATTAAAAGAAATTTTTGGGCAAAATAACCATAGGTTTTAATAGTGGTCGGCTCTGAAAACAATCAATCAGTTAGTAAGACACCCTTTGTATCAAATAATGCATTTGGTTCTGTTAGCGACATGCTGACCAGAATTTTTGCTGCCGCTTTTAGTGAAATGGGGATTGCCAGCGAACTTGGCAAAGTTGTAATCTCTGAACGTCGAGATTTAAGTGATTACCAATGTAACGGCGCTCTGGCAGCGGCGCGAGAACTAAAACAAAATCCACGCCAGATTGCTGAAAAAATTATTGACCTAGTGCGTAAAAGCCAAGAGCAAGAAATTTTTTCTACGCTCAGTATTGACGGACCTGGTTTCATCAATACAAAACTAAGTGATAAGTTTTTAATTAGAACTCTGCGATCCCTGCAGCAAAACAAGATTATCGCTCCTTTGCCAGCTAACGAGCTTAAACACACTATGGTCGACTTTGGTGGTGCCAATATAGCTAAGCCCATGCATGTAGGACATTTGCGCACTACTCTTCTAGGCGATTGTTTGCAAAGATTGTGCCGCTTTCTTGGCTTGAAAGTAACTAGCGACACGCATTTAGGAGATTGGGGCACACAAATGGGTATGCTCATTGCCGAGATGCGTCATAAATTCCCTGAGCTTCCTTATTTTAAGTCTGATTTCAATGGTCCCTATCCTACAGAATCGCCAGTGACTATAGAAGATCTAGAAGAACTTTATCCTCAAGCCTCCAAGCGTTGCCAATCTGATAAAGAAGCTATGGCACAAGCTTTGTATGAAACTACTCAATTACAAAATGGGGTACCTTATGCTCGCGCTTTATGGCAACATTTTGTCAATGTTTCCATTAAAGCGCTAAAGGAAGATTTTGCTGCCTTGGGTGTATATTTTGATTTATGGAAAGGCGAAAGTGATATACATGATCGTATTCCAGCTATACTCGAAAGACTAAAGAAAGAGGGGCATGCTGTCACCAGCAACGGTGCTCTTGTTATTCCTTTGCAAGATCCAGCAGGCAAAGAAGAGATACCACCATTATTGCTAGTAAAATCTGATGGTGCTTATTTATATGGTACGACTGATATTGCTACTCTTGAAGAGCGATTTGAAGATTTACAAGCACAGCAGCTTTTATACGTTGTAGATAAACGGCAGAGCTTACACTTTAAACAATTATTTCTTGCCGCTAGACAAATTGGCATGGCTGGTCCCAATATCATATTAGAGCATATTGCCTTTGGTACTGTGAATGGCCCAGACCGCAAGCCTTTTAAAACCCGGGCTGGCGGTGTAATGAAGCTCAAAGAATTAATTCACCAAGCAACTGACGAAGCGAGGAAAAGGCTTGCTGAGATGAGAGCTGCAGCTGAATATGATGTTGCTGAACGAGAAGAAATCGCTAAAGCAGTTGGTATGGCTGCACTTAAATATGGCGATCTAATGCATGATCATAATACCGATTATGTTTTTGATTTAGAAAAATTTTCTCGATTTGAAGGACGTACCGGGCCCTATGTCCTTTACGCAGCAGTGCGCATAAAAGCCATTTTGCGTAAGGTACAAGAACAAAATTTGGCAATAGGTCCGATAACAACTATCAGCGGCATAGAAAGAGAATTGATGTTGGAATTATTGCGCTTGCCTGATATTTTATACTCCACTTATCACAAACGCATGCCTAATTATCTATGCGATTATGCATATGATTTAGCATATAGTTTTAATCGCTTTTATCTGCAGTGTCACATTTTAAGCGAAAAAGATGAGGCTCTAAGATCTTCCTGGCTTGGCTTATGCGATTTATGCCTCTTCGAATTAGAAACTGTATTATCTTTGCTGGGCATAAACATTCCGAAAAGAATGTAATTTTTAGAGTGGACAAAGAGTAGGCATCGTCATACTGGTTCAACTGCAAGTCTTAAGAATAGCCGTTTAAAGCTAAATCAATACTTAAGACAGCGTAGAAACACGTGTTTTTGCTGGACAAATCAACTTATATGGGTATTCTATACATATAACGCAGACGCTCCAGAGAGGGATTTAAGGGATTGAGTCTGTTGGGGCAGCACCAACACTGCGACCATTATCAGAATTTTTAAAATCTACATCGCCCCATTTGAAAATTGCTTTCGTCAGGGGTAATAGCCGATGCCCTGTAACCATATTGAGAAAGAAATGCTCGTGTTCCCGTTCTACATTAGCTAGGCGTATCAGTTCGGCTGCAAAGTCATGAAGATCTAATTTAGAGGCGTGAAAAGCTGCATTCTCATATTCTTTTATATTAGCACTTTCTAGCCTGCCTGCAAAATACATCGGCAAAAACGAACCAATCACAAAGCAAGCTAGTCCCACTGTTCGTCCTATGATTGCCATCATCAATTCTCTAGGCTTTTGGGGACCATCACCTAAAAAGGTTAGCATTTTCCCCACTATTTGACGATGCGCCCATTCTTCGTTTTCAATTTTTTGAATGCCTAAGCGTTGCTCTGGGTCTTTTAGGGAACGCCAATGAGCGCTATATGCACCCGGCTGCTAATTCCCCAGAATAAGCCATGTGCAGAACGTGGATAAGGTCCTTTTTATGTTTTTCTCGCTTATCCATAAATATTGCCAGAACAAATCATTACAGCCAACTATCCACTATTCATAGCAGACAATTGGGCACAAATCATATTGAATTACTATCAGTGCTAAGCAAGTCTGGTTATCAAGATTGTATTCTTATAAGTATAGGTGATGGAGTCCGCCTTTAAACGCCTTTTGGCTGATAACGCCTACCAGATAGCTAATTTTGCAATTGGAGGCGTATGTCATATCTATTGATTTTTATTGGTTCAGGGATCGGCGGTGTATTGCGCTATTTATTGGGCAGCAGTGTACAAAGACTCACCAACGGCTGGATTTTTCCTTTAGGCACCTTTTGCGTCAATATGTTAGGGTGTCTCTTAATTGGCTTCTTGGCCCAACTTGTTGAGTCCAAGGGACTATTTCCTCGCGATCAGAGATTATTTATATTCGTTGGACTTTTAGGTGGTTTCACAACCTTCTCCAGTTTCGGCTACGAGACAGTACAGTTACTGAGAGATGGACAATATTTATATGCATCGTGTAATGCATTTTTCCAAGTACTACTTGGACTAGCGTGCGTTTGGTTAGGTTATTTCATTGGCAGATTGATTTAAAGGAGAGGTTATATGCTACCAGAACAAGGACATTTGCTTAGAATATTTATTGGCGAAAGTGATAAGCATCAAGGAATACCTTTATACGAATGGTTAGTGAAAGAAGCAAAAAAGCTTGGCCTTGCAGGAGCTACAGTCATTAGAGGTATAGAAGGCTATGGTGCGCACAGTCGAATTCATACAACAAAAATTTTAGATTTATCGACAGACTTACCCATTATTGTTGAAATAGTTGATGAATTAGAGAAAATAGAGAAATTTCTACCCATGGTTGATGATGTCGTAATAGAAGGATTGGCGACGGTGGAAAATGTACATATTCGCTTCTACCGTTCGAGAAAATAGAGCACAGCTATAATAACAATGATGAAACAAGAAAGTAGCAAAAATACGGAACGTCCTTGAGCAACACGTTCTGGCATACTTTTCACTGTGATGATTGTTTTAATCGGCTGCGCCACAGTTTTTTTGGCATCTTTATTAATGGTTAAAAATGACCAGAATGAAAGACAGCCGAAAGAGTTATCGAACAGTGAAAAACAGCTTCAAGATTTGTCGAGCAAGGACGTCACATCAATAGCTATTGGACATAGTGACATGTTTCGTTCTAATTTGTTCGCAGAGCTTTACTGATCTAGAATAGGATATATTTCTCGCAAATGGTGAAAGTGATACTCCGGAAATAGCATGACAAGCTTGCAGAAAATTTCAGATAGTAGATTAAGTGTCGTAGTACTTGCTGCTGGGCTTGGCAAGCGCATGAAATCATCAGAAGCTAAAGTATTGCATCCTGTACTTGGCAAACCGATCATTTGGCGAGTTTTAAGAGCTATAGATGGAATAAGTAAGCAAGTAGCAAACTTGGAAAAAATACATATTGTTGTGGGACATAATGCCGAAAAAGTAGAAGCTTATGTCAAACAGTGCACTGAGAGAAAAGAATTCCAATGCCCAATCTTCTTTCACAAGCAAGAAGAACAACTTGGTACAGGGCATGCGCTTATGTCTGCACAGGCAGCGCTTAATAATTTTCAAGGCAATGTATTAGTTGTACCAGCGGATTGCCCCTTACTCACAAGCGATAGTTTGACTACATTTCTATTAGAGCATAAAGAAAAACAGTCTGACTTAACAATTTTGAGTGCCAAGCTCGAAAATCCAAGCGGCTATGGAAGGATTGTCAAATCTGAACAAGACAAAGTCTTAAGCATAGTCGAAGACAAAGATGCCTCTGCTAAAGAAAAACAAATCAAAGAAGTTAACACTAGTATTTATTGTTTTAATTGGAAAACTATAGAAAAAGGGCTTAAAGAGCTAAAAAACGATAATAAGCAAAGAGAATATTATTTAACCGATCTTATTGCATGGTCAGTAAAAGCCGGACATATTGTGAATTGTTTTGTGATAGGCGATTGGCGTCTTGTGATGGGTGTAAACTCAAGGGTGGACCTGCAATTAGCTAATAAGTTCTTGAATGAAATAGTGTCAGATCATTTTTTGCTTGAGGGTGGAGTAACAATTATTGATCCGCTTTCAACCTGGATTGCACCAGAGGTAAAAATCGAGCCAGATACAATAATTCTGCCCGGCTGTTGGATAATTGGAGACATCCAAATCGGCAAGGCATGCACTATTGGTCCTCATACTTCGATCGAAGGAGAGACTCAAATAGGTATGCAGACTAAGATTGTGCAATCACATCTAGAAGACTGCAGCATCGGTAAGGCTTGTTATATAGGACCATTTGCTCATTTAAGAGCGGGGGCTACTTTAGCCGACCAAGTACGCATAGGTAACTTTGTGGAAATAAAAAATAGCACCATTGATAGCTTGAGTGCAGTAGGGCATTTGAGCTATGTTGGTGATACTACTATAGGCAAAGACACCAATATTGGTGCTGGCACAATCACAGCTAATTACGACCATATCACCAAAATAAAAGCGGCCACAATAATTGAAGATGGAGCTTCAATCGGTAGTAATTCTGTTTTGGTTGCTCCAGTAAAGATAGGCAAAAACGCTGTTGTAGCAGCTGGAACGGTAATTACAAAAGATGTTGATGATGAGTCTTTAGCGATGCGCCGAGTTAAGCAAGAAAATATCGCTGGCTGGAGCCAGCGACGTAAGCAAGCTGGAAACAAAAATAAAAACCCAGATAAATAGACTTATTTCTCTATCTCTGGATAAGTTTCTTGCGCGGTTTCAATTTGGGACACATAATTCAACCTTTGTCTTTCAGCTTCAGCAAAGGAAGAGGATTCGATCGTAATAAGCTTGACCAAATTGAGCGGCACTAAATGCTTAGAGTAATCACGCCCAGTAGGTTTATCGAAGTCTCCATAAGATTCCAGTTCAAGGTAGTCGTGTCCGAGCCTTAAAACACGCCCCATGATAGTCGTACCATCGGAAAAGTGGAGACGAACCCAAGACCGGCTATCACACAATCTTTCAAGGCGTAGTTTAAGATTCATAATTTGTCTCCCGATTTTAGGGACGGAACATTATTTATAGCTATTGTTCCCAAAGTGTATCAAATTGTCAGTAGTCAAGTATTGCTCTTTTTTTTCAGTGAACTAAACTGTCATTTGGCGACCGAATGTTGGAAATGCCCATCAAGACTCAGTTTATACCCTAATTATAACCGAATTTATAGCTCTTATCGACAATGCAAGTATGTGTTAATTATCTGTCCAACATGTTTTTAATGTCATTACCTATATGAGTGACTAAGAAGCATCGAATTAGCACGTTATCAGTCTAAACGCCTTTACACAAAACCCAATACTAGAAAGTCCAGGAAATTAATGGTTGAGAATATTCTGCCTGCGCACCTCACAAAACGCATTGAGGAATTACAAGGAAGGGAACGTACTTATATAGAAGACGAGCTTTTTTCAGAAGAAGCATTGACGAATTTGCTATATAGAGAAGAATTGGAACGCGCTTTCACATTAAACTCGCTTGGTCCATTTCCAGATAGAATTAGAATCTAGACATATAATCCATCAAGTATGGCATAAAACCAACGATGAACTTTGTCGACCAACGAAGTACTGCTATACCCGCCTAACCAGGAACCTTGTGCATGCATAAAAATGGCAAGTATGATTTGTGTTATTTCAGTAGCGCTCAAATCTTGCCGTAATACTTTATCCCTTTGCGCAGCCAAAACCAATTGTTTAATGAGTTCGGGAAAGTTACCAGCGCCGGTTGTTCTTATTTCTTTTTCCTTGCCATTGTGATGGGAGTGTTTGGGCTGAGACTCTATATTGACTTTATGGGCGCCTGCCACGACTAAAGGATCATCCTCTCTAAACACCCATTTATGCATGCGCTGTTCAAAAAAAACTTTGGTCAAGTCAGGATTTCTTTCCGTCCAAGCGGCTCGCTCTAAAAGAATATTTTCTAGAATAACAATCGGCTTTTCACCTTTATTTAGTGACTTGAGGGCATTTTCAAGCACATCACTAAAAGAATCTTCTCTTAAAGCCACCACAACCGATTCTTTAGAATCAAAATGGTAATAGAGAGTGCCTTTAGCAATATTAGCTTTTGCCGCTATGTCGTCTATAGAAGTGTTGTCATAACCTTTTTCTGCAAACAGATTAGCAGCCGCAGCTAGAATCTGTTTTTGAGTAATATCCTTTTTTTCTTCTCGTCTACTCATTGATCAATTCCGCCCGAATAACTACAATTTATATACTACAGTACAAATTTAGACTGGAGTAGGAGGTACGATTTAAGGACCTTCTTACTATTTAACACATTGAATTTGATTTTCACAATCTCCTTCTTAAGCTCAGCCATGCCCAGAAAGCGGGGAAGCATATGCCGGAGACAAAATGAAAATGTCATGTCCAATGGAATGCGAACTCTGTCCAGAAAAATTGGGATTAACTGATGAGCAAATGGAAAAACTAGCTAGTTAAGCTTAAATCAGAGAACTATCATCAAATGGGGGCACCGATCTCATCATGATTCAATGCATATCATTAATAATAATAAGGACTCACCGACAATTTGCAGGAACGAAAAATTCCTGCTTATGCAATGGTCACATATTTGTGAGCACTAAGGGGACTGCTGTGTTACGTCATCGGTTTTAGTTGTAGCGTGTTCACTGGCAGTCAAATATGTTTTTAATCCCTCAGCAATGGCTTGAGCAATTTTAGATTGAACCTGCGGATCAATAAGTTGAGTAAATTCATCTGGGTTGATCATAAAACCAATTTCTAATAATACTGATGGCATAGCTGGTCCTCTGGCTAATGCCAAATTCTGATAGCGTGTACCCAAATCAAGAAAATTACCCGCCATCTTAACGGAATTCTTTAGATAGTTAGCTAGTTCAATAGATTGTGGATGATACCAATAAGAAGACGTTCCATGCTCCTTCCATGGATCGCGTCCATCTGGCAAAGCATTATTATGGATCGAAATTAAAAAATCTGCTTTGTTGTCTGTAGCAATGCGGACTCTTTCACTTAGTGATGGGTTTTCGTTTTGCGATATTCTGGTCATTACAACTGTTGCTCCCATAGATTCCAGACAAGTCTTTACTTTGCTAGCGATTTCAAGGTTGACTTGCGATTCTGGCAAGCCAGAGCATCCAATTGAGCCCTTTTCATTTCCACCATGTCCTGGATCAACACAAATTTTTATCCCATTAAGACTTCCGGTGGAGGAAATATTGGGGCGTTCTTTTATCCCCAAACAGAGATTTGTTCCATCATAATAAGCGTTGTAGCCCCATTGTCGCCGACCAGTTAAGTAAGCAGTAATTTCATATATATTATCTTCTGATTGCCGCCAACTCACGTGGTCTAAGTTTGATTTGCTTTCATTACCTGTCTTGGGTTCAGAAGTGATCCAGTCTGTATCGGGTGCTACACCATATACCTTCAGAATAAGACAATTTGGATTCAGCTTCTGTTCAATTTGATAAGGAAGTCTTTCGGTCAAAGGTAGACAAATTTTTTCACCATAAGAGTCCTCAATTATATTAATTGTTTGTGCCACTGCCTGCGGTGCTATTATATCAGTATTATATTTGCGCATATTTAAGTCGCTCGGCAGCGTTGTTGTTTGGGTTAATGATTCCATTACTAATTCACTTTTATTTATCCAAACATGATGATTGGTAGCATATAAACAACGCATATTATCTCCGGACCAACCATCAATAATAACTTTAACTCCGTCGACTAGCGGTGTGGTTCTGGCCAATCCCGGTCCCAAACGCACAACAGTAGGATTTTTTGCTGTTCTAGCTACAAATAATGATTCGACAGTTGAAATCGTAGCCCTACTATTTTCAGACAAACCACCTACACTGCTTATCAATTTGAATTGCGGATGAGTAGAAAAGAAATGATCGTCCGCTGTTACCCGATAAGAGCCCTTATAACATTCAGAATCATTTGTATCAAAACGTCTAAAGGTTTTACCGTAAGCTACATCCACGTTAGGCGCTTGATGATTTTTTTGTATTGCCGTTAATCTCAAAGAATGTGGACCCAGTTGAACTGTCACAGTAGAATGAGGTGTAGCGCGTGCAGAGAAATTTATAATATCGCCAGCGGTAACACCTAAGTTTTGATTGGGCTTTAAATCTTCTAACTTTAATTCATCTGCACCTATTGGCTTTGGCGGTGCCTTTCTTAGGATAGTCAAATCGACATTATCACTCTTTTCGGAATTTGCTAACAAAAAATGGTTAGATCCATAGTGCAGCGGCACGACATGAGCAAAAAAACCTGCTTTATTTACGAGTACTATTTCGTTATTACACGTAAGTTTTGCGCCGATGTCGGTTTGCCCTACTAAAAATGTGGAAGATGCTTCAATAACACTTCCTGTCCGAGGGTAAACAACTTTGATTGGACAAAAATTAGAATAGTCCTGCGCCAATGCTGGATTCAACAGCCCACAAAAAAATAAAATGATAAGATTGAAAATAAACACTGATCTAGCACCAAAAAAATTTCATATTAAGTATATCCTGAAAATTAGCATCTATACAGAATCAAACAAGAATAATTTCAGTTTTAGTAGTTGACGATGTACCACTCATACGTGATGCGGTAAAAATACTGCTGACGCGGGGAGATTATGCACGAATAGCCGGCGAAGCCGCAACTGGAGAAGAAGCAGCGAGACTTGCAGACAATGCAAACCCAGATGTCATTTTAATGGATATAGATATGCCTATTATGAGCGGATGGTTATATTCTTAAAGATAAATTTCCCGCTACTATTCAAGCAGCTATCACCACTGTGTGCCTGGGTTCCGTATGGCTAGACCCTGGGATAGCGCGTCGCATTTTAGAATTAGTAGTAGAGAATGCTACTACTAAAAAGGGCTTGGCAATTACACTTACAAGAGAAGAGGTAGAGACCTTGCAGGAAGTGGCAAGTTGTAGTGCTGCACATTGTTTAGTGGGTCCTAAGTTTATATCAAATTTGCGCAGATTAGAACAAAACTGAGCGGCTCTTTTAAATACATAAGTCGAACTTCATATCATAATTTCGTTAGCCTATTTAGTCCATCGAGATATAAATTAAGTGAATCAGAAGGACACCGAACACGCCTAAATTTGCCAGATTTTGGGTAGATTAGGTTAGCTCAAAAGAGGGTATGATGATGGATAATTAAACGGTCTGTCTAGCCTTAAAGTAAGTACGTGTTAACGGAAGGACTTTTAAAAGTAAATTTGGATGTCTAAATTTGTCAGATATTGGACGGTAACTTTGCTAAGTCTTTTAGCCGTCGCAACACAACAGGTTCTAGGATCGGAATCAGGCAGCAATCCATCAAGTTCAAATTCTAGATCAATTACAGCTGAGCAAAACGCGCTAAATTTATATAAACAACAAGAATATACAGCAGCAGCGAATGCTTTTGAAGGGATTATAAGAACCTCTAGTCCTAACGCATCATTATATTACTATGCAGCTTTAGCTAATCTACAAAGTGGCAAAAAGGCAAGAGCAGATCAGTTATTCAAGTACATAGATAATAATTTTCCAGGCACCACAGAAGCCACCTATGCGCATAAAGCATTGCGTTACAAGCAGCCATCGTTGCAAAATAATTCACAAGAATCAGATTTACCGGAGAGCATAAAGAATCTCTTACCCACTGACATGCAAGCACTGCTTAAAACAGAATCGGGTAAACAGATGGTTCAAGAAGCATTGAAGGAACATGCTGAACAAATACAAATGATTAGAAACGCGGAAAAGCAGGATAATTTAGAGAAACCTACATCTTCGCCCTCAGCAAAGGCTGGAGCTAATACAGCTTATTTGGAGCATCCTTTCACAGCTCAAGATATTGCCAGAGACGGTGCTGGGGGGATTGATCAAGGTAGAAATCCCAACTGCTGGTTTGAAGCTTCAATTTCCGCTCTCGCGCAACTACCCAGAGGACAACGGCTATTAGCAGATACAATCCGCTCACGCCAAGGTAACCATTATGTCGTCCGCTTTCATAATGATGGAGTGGAATATACTGTTTCGAGAGAGGACTTAATACGCAATAATATTAACGATAAAGCGCTCTGGGCATCTCTAATTGAATGCGCGGAGATAAAGAAATTTCCCCAAAATACTGGAGCGAACGGTGTCGACAATGATCAATCGCGTTTAGAAATCGGTCTTGGTTGTATAACGGGACGCAATGCCGAAGTAATTAGCCCTGGAAACTGTGACATTGAAGAACTTTCTTCTTTTATTGGATCAGCAATTAAGTCACAAAATCCGATTGTGGCTGCAACTTTTGGTGCAGCGCAATTAGCAATCATGCCGCAAATTTTGGTACCCAGCCATGCTTACACAGTTATAGATTTTGAACCTTCTAGAAACATCGTCACCATTCGCAACCCGCACGGTCGTAAGTCTAGGATGTTTCAACTCAGTCGAGATTCGCAAGGTATTGAATTTCAACAATTCGGCGACGGTGTGATCAAAATAGGTCTTTCCACATTTCAAAAATATTTTCATGCCGTTGCTCGATCTTTTATTTGACTTAACTTGACAGAGCTGCGGGCTGGCGAGATTGTAGAAATGTTCACGGTATCTGCACCGGCAGTTTCTCGCCATCTAAGTATTCTCAAAGCAGCAGGTTTAGTTGACGAACGAAGGGATGGTAATTCGATAATTTATCGACTCGAAGCTGAGACCCTGACTGTTTGCTTAAGTGAATTTATAAGTTCGGTTTGTCCAATGGAAATTCTGCAAAAGCGGAATAAGAGGACAAAGTTATGAATATTGCCATTACGGACCCTCAAATATACGATGATGTTTGTCTGCCAAGGATAAAAGGATACAGACGATGGAATTTTTGAAGTTAAACGGATTAATTCGCCGACGCCTTCTGGTAAATTTTCGTATACAGCCAGATATCGTGCAACGTTTACTGCCCGATCCGTTCAAACCGAAATTGATCAAAGGATGGGCAATGGCTGGAATTTGTTTGATTCGACTTGAACAAATACGCCCATACTGGTGTCCAGCCCCATTGGGGATGAGCAGCGAAAATGCTGCTCATCGTATAGCAGTATGCTGGATGGATGAAGGAAATCAATTCCAGGAAGGGGTCTATATACCACGCCGCGACAGTAATTCGATTATCAATCATCTATTTGGTGGAAAATTATTTCCAGGAGAGCACCAGAGAGCGAGCTTTGATGTACGTGATAATGGTGATACTATTTATTTGCGTGCTCACGCGCTGGATGACTTGTTAACTATTGAGTTAAGAGGTAAGTGCACTGACACACTGCCGCCTACCTCAGTTTTTTCAGACTTGCAAGAAGCATCTAATTTTTTTGAAAATGGATCTTTGGGATATTCTGAAACAGCAGCCAGAAAATCTTTAGATGCTGTGCGGTTAATAACAACAAGGTGGTCCGTACAGCCTTTCAATGCGGAAGTAATTAAGTCCAGCTATTTCGCCAACCCATTGCTCTTTCCTGAAGGCACGGTAGAGTTTGATTGTGCTCTCATTATGCGCAACATAGAGCATAGCTGGCAAGTCGCACCAAAATTGCAGATTTCACAATGCGCCAGGAGCGGAATATAATTGGTGGAGCGTACGAGATTCGAATCCGTGACCTCTTCAATGCCATTGCGATGAAATCGCTTTTTGTCTAATTGACATCCTGTCATGTTATTCGCTTAAAATTGGCTTGGATAGCCATTTTCATAAAATATTTAACAGTTAATCCTGGTACGAAAAGGTATAATAAAGTATAACACACTGCATCCCTAATGCATCCCCAGAATAAAAATAGAGGCCAAGATGAAAGCCGAACTGACTTACAAATTAATCGGTGCGCTAAAGCCAAAAGACAAGGACTACGAAGTCAGAGATACTAAGCAGCAAGGGCTTGTTCTGCGTGTAAGAAAATCCGGTGTAATGACGTATGCCTTGCTCTACACCCGTGGTAAAAGGCTGACTATTGGCCCCGCTGACAAAATTGACCACGATCAGGCGCGAGCTATAGCCAAGAAAAAGTTGGCTGAATATTGCATGGATGGTCAAGACCTGATAACTAAAAAAAAGAAAATTCAAACAACTAACTATTTGGAATTCTTGAACGATGTTTGTCGACCATGGTTAGCCGCAAACATACGAACTGGCCAAGAAACTTTCATCGGTTTAAAGCAGTCCTTTTCAGAATTGCACCAGCTTCAACTTAGCGAAATCACTCCACTCATAGTTGAAAAATGGCGGCAACGGCGTTTAACAGAAGGTCTAAAGCCGGCTTCAATAAACAGAC
>Ga0206843_10152_pt1 | contig 21995 bp, 19 predicted proteins | sample Alteio_BWOrgCont_21_FD_152869 | JGI IMG/M metagenome (GOLD analysis project Ga0206843, IMG submission 152869) | Enriched cells from forest soil in Barre Woods Harvard Forest LTER site, Petersham, Massachusetts, United States -... | ecosystem: Environmental > Terrestrial > Soil > Temperate forest >...
ATTGAGTTCCTTCCATAGCAGCCAGAACGCCCCAAAAAACATCGCCCCTCCGAGCCACCCGAATAGCACGAAAATCGTAATGTAGCCACTGTCTTCCGTGGGAGTTTCCCCTTCCGCGCGTCTTATCACCCGCGATGCGGACAGTCCTGTGGATCCCAGGCCGCTTCCGAGGGGTCTGGTGCGGATTCCTTGAAACTCATCCTTATAAATCCGAATTCTTCCCATCAAAGAGCTGTTTTCTCCATACAACGACTCGGCTCCGAAACGCTCCGTGTAACGTTCCGATCCTGGAATCTTCCCGATTCCGTAAGTAATTCCGATAACGGCAACCAGCCAAAGGAGCAGCAGGTTAAACGACCCCCGCCCTTTCGTGAGAATCGGGTAAAGAATGGTAATAGCTGCAATCACGACTAAGTTGGTCCGCGTTCCTGCCAGGAAAGAAGCTACTAGAATCAAAGCGACAGAAGCCCATCCGCCCACGTTTCTCCACCGGGAATTCACGATCATCGGAACGACGGCCCATGCGAGAAAACCCGCGCAAGGCCCCCGTTCACTCATCGTTGAGAACATCGTCATTTTGGTAGGCTCCGGGAACCCCATGTAACCGTCCATTCCCGATTGGACGAGCCACATTCCATCCCACGGAGGAATGGTGTAATATTGCCAGATCCCATAGACGGAGACTCCAACCGCAGCCCATCCGGTTGTTTTAATCCAGCGGTCGGCCTGGGCAACCGTCACGGGCTGGGTAGCGGCAAACGCCATCGCAGCGAACCCGGAAAGCCATTCCCCAAGACTGTAGATCGCTCCAAATGAATTAAGAATAACACCGACAGCAAAACTCATTATCAACGCCCCGAACAGCAGGTAGAACGGTTTTCGCGCCTTTTGCGAAAGCATTCTGAAATTAACAACGGCTGGAAACAGAAGGAGGCAGGCCACAATGAGCGGCGTCAGGCTGATGGGAGATAAAGGATTGAACGCCCCGTTGAAATAAAAATCCACCATCCTGCGAATGCCGCGATTGAAAGCGACAACCATGATGGTGTAATCCAACAACCAGCTCGATTGTGACACAGCCAGGACGAACGCCGGCATCAGGATCAAGATTGTGACAAACCATTCCATGAATTCAAAACGTGTTACAAATTCCGGCCGAGGGGCCGCGCATCAGCTGGAACCGGATACCCGGCCCCATTATTTTTTAGCCGCGCATGCACCCACGGCTCCCGGAATGCCTCGGCAGGCCGGTCAATCCAGCGAAGTATCAGCCATGCGCCCGTATAGGAAATGGCAATATTGCCCAAAAGAAGCAACCCGTTTCTCCACACGGGCAAATTCCAATTGACATATTGATAGTACCACTCCCGCATGATCCAGTGAAATAGATATAATGGGTAGGAGAAATTGCCGATCTCACGATCAATTCCGCCGGACTTTTGTCGCACATTCCACGAAACGAATGGAATCATGAGCAATGCGGCGATCATTGCATATAAGTTATTTTTCTGCAAGCTTACATTGAAATTAAGCGAACCTATAATCCAAAGCAGGGACCTCGTCGGAGGATAGGAAAGAGTTAGTGCCATGATGACAAAAACGAATATTAGAGCTCCCCATGCAAGGCGCCGGTTTGCAACCCAACCCGTGCGATGCAACAACACTCCTGCGGTAAAAAAGCTGAGATAAAGCCAGCCATATCCCATGTTTTCAGAACCCCCATGTTGCTGCACCACAATGTAAAAGACTGTGGAGCAGGCAAATAGAACCCAGCATGCGGCGGCATTCCAATGGTTGGATAGTATAATCAACAAAGGGGCCATCACATAAAATCGCATCTCTATATCGATGGACCAGGAAGGATAAAGGATTCTCCCGGGCGAAGCGGAGCCAATGATGGGAAGCTGCCGAACCCACCATGACAGGGAAGTTACATAGCCATGAACATTTTGGTTCAATAATGTGTCGGAAATGGCGGCAAGCAACAGGCAGCTGAAAAAAACAGGGGCCAGGCGCCACCACCGGCTCACGATAAAGGTCCAATAAGGCTGTCTGGTGCGGCTATATTTCGAATCCCACATCCTTGCAATCCAATATCCGCTTAAAATGAAGAAGACATAAACGGCAAATGTTCCAAGGCGCAAAGGGGTTGAATGATTTATAACGACCAATGTTGCGAGAACAAACCGAAGAAAACCTGGGCCGAACAGACTGCCGGATTTATTCATGTCTAAATTTTTTCGTTCCAGCTAGTTTTTCTCGCGTTTAACCCCGACAACTCCTATCCCAAACCATGGAAAATGGAGTAATTTGTTCAGCGGCCGGTCAATGAATTGCAATAAACGCAATGGATAAGTCAAAATCCAGGCAAATCGCTCGTATCTCACCCGCATCAAGTTTGTAAGCTGCTGTGATATCCATCCGCTCGTATAACCCACCTCCTCCACGGTGAGACCAGCGGCGGAAAAAAGTTCCCTTAGGCGCTCCTCCGGGTAGCCCCAGCGGACATGGCCGCCCACTTCCGTCTGCAAACGATCTTCATGGCGAAGCGAGCGATGAGATGCTTCCGGGGTGGTTAGCAGCAACCGCCCGCCAGGTTTCAAGCGGCGTGCGAGATCACAAACCAGCTTCTGATCATCCACGATGTGTTCGATGCATTCCGTGCAGATGATCTGGTCAAAAAGCCCAAATTCACCGGCCCGAAGCTCAAGATCACCCAAGTCGATTTCGATAAAGCGAATATTGCCCAATCCAAAAAGTTTTGCTCGCTGGCGTGCTTTTTCGATCGGAGCAGCATCGTATGAACCGGCTACGACCTCGTTACCAAGGGCAGCCGCGGCAAAACTAAAACAGCCGTTGCCGCAACCGGCATCAAAGGTACGGATTGGGCCGGAAGCCAGCCGCGGCTTAAGCCATCGCCAGCGATCCATCACCAATGGGTCGCCGAAATGCAGGGTGACCCGCCAGCCCAGGATTCTGACTATAGTATTTTTGATGTTCATATTGTGTCGTGATCCGCAACGCATTCCCGCCGTAAACCATCCCGGGCGGATGCGTCGTGTCTGTCTAACAGGACGTCCAACCAGCGTTCGCGAAGCGCGTCGTCCGAGAAATTCCGTTCATAGTACTCTCTGCACGCCGCTTCGATGGCCGGCCCCGGCGCAGGCTCTCCCGCCAGTTCCCGCAAGGTCTCGGAAATTTTGTCCCGCTCAACCAGTTTCACGCATTCAGGACGGGAGGGACGATATCCGGGAAGCTCAAAGACCGGCATTCCCCCACTGCGGGTGGCAACAACCGGAACGCCCGCTTGCAAAGCCTCAAAAATCACCGTGGGGATTCCCTCACGATCGTCCTGACTTGGCACGATGAGGTAATCAATCAAACCGAGGAATTTTTCCAGGAACGCCTGCCGCATGGTAGCAGGAAATGCGCCGTGAAAACGTACCTGCACCGCCAGTTGTCGCTGTTCCGCCAGCTCCTGAAATACCTGTGAGTATTCCCCCTTTCCGGCGATGTGCAGGGCACAGGGCTGAACGCAATTCCTCGCAAACTCGACAAGCACCCCGCATCCTTTCTCCTCATTGAGTCGTCCCACAAATCCGAAACTGATCGATGATCCCACGCCGGGGACTCTTGTCCGCCGGAGACTGATTTCCGACGGTTGCACGAGGCTTGCCGTGGCCTGGCAACCGGGCTTCAATTTTCGGTAGTCCAGTTCAGTCGCAGGGGAGATGAAGACCAGTTTGGTGAAGAAACGCGCGTAAAATCCGAGCAGCCTTAGCGTCGGAGCAGACAACTCCTTGATCATGTGGTAATAGAATGAGCGCCTGGGCCTGAGCAGCAAACAAAGGACGGGTGAAAGATGTCTCATGCTCATTGAGAGCAGGGCGTCGGCGAACAGCCAGCGCCGCAGGAATGAAGGCCGGAAACAGGTGACAAGGAAGCGCAATTCATCCCAACGGCTCCTTATTACCAGGGTTTCGATTCCCAGGTCTTGGATTACATTTAGCGTCTCATCGCAGGTTCCATGGCCGGGAGTTTCCTTGGCGATCACGAGGATGTCGCCAAAGTGCGGGCGCAGCAGCTTGATCAAACTCAAAGTGATTGTTGTTTGTCCGCCGGCCTTGGGAAAGCTTGTGAAAAGTATCAGCCTGTTCATATGAAACCGGGGATGGATTCAGCAATTTCCAGGCAAGACATTTGGTGGCGGGGGAATCAATTTTCGAAACCGCGCCGGGGCAGTTTCGGACCGGAGACACGTAGCCTGCGGGACGGTTCGCGTATAACGACCTTCAGGGCTTCCCGGCGTCCGGCCATGGTGGCGAAGAGGCGCGGGCCGAGTGCCTGGTCTTTCCGGAAAAGATGAAATACAAAATGCACGAGACCGGGACAGGATGAGGATCCGACAAATATCTGCCAGAGCAAACTGGTGATGCGAAAATACCCGCGCGCGTGCTTCAGAATCACAAAACTCTCGTTAAAGGCCAGCGCCCTGGTGGCATCGCGATCAAACTTGCCCCGGTGAATCTGATCGTTGTCATGCCGCGGGGCGACATTGTGAATCACTTCCACGGATGGATCAAAAAAGAAATGCTGGTGACGGATTTTCGCCTGTAAAGCGAGCGCCAGTTCCCAGTGAACCTGGGCGCCTTTCCCCCTAAGGCTCCCCTCAAATCCGACGCTCTTCAAAAAAGTGGCGCGGAACAGACAATTCGAACCTCGCAAAATATCAACCGCCCGCGCGGGACCTCCCGCCCGATGGTGATTCCCTGTAATCCGTCCATAACAATGCAATCGCCCGACATCGAGCGTGGTCGGCTCGGAACGGCGCATTTCCGGATGATCCTGCAAGAGGTCGCGGCCAGCGACACCCACTGCGGTGGGATGATTGTGGAGATGAAGGCACATGCGACTTAGCCAAAACGCTGGAAGTTCGACGTCATCGTCGACAAGGGCTATCAACTCCCCTGTTGCCCTCTCAAGGCAGGCGTTCATCGAACCCACTGCACCGATTCCGTCATGGATCACCGGACGCACATTAAGAACCATGTTGAATTCGTGAAGTACAGGCTGGCTATCCAGGTCAGATTCGTGAATACCGACCAGAACTTCATCCGGAAGCCTGTCCTGGCAACATACGCTTCGGAGACATTTCCTCAGGTACGCCGGCCGGCGAAAAGTCGGAATGATGAGAGTTATGAAAGTAGTTTGCATGAGGTCGGAGCACGACTCATCCTGCTCCTTCACGGACGACGGTTTCCAGAATCGCCAGCAACCGATTACACAAGCTGTCCGGATCGAAATAACGTTCCGCGCAGCGCCTCGATTCCGCGGGATCCGCCAATTCTCCCCGCTGTTTTTTACGTGTCATTTCCTCCAGTGCCAGGGCGAACGTATCCGGCCCGTCATTCGCCAGATGAATGTCACGCGCGCTGAGATAATCGGCATTCCCATTGGTTCGGCCCACTATCACTGGCAGTCCGCACGCCTGGGCTTCGGCAACCGAGGAGCCGAAATTCTCCTCGTCGCTAGGCTGAACCATCACATCGTGGCACCTCATCAATTCGGGAACATTGGCTCTCGGCACCGATTGATGCCATGCAAGCCGTTGCGGGTATGGAAATGCAGAAATCAGTTTTTCATAACCGGGAATCAATCCAATCCTGCCAACAATGGTGATGCTAATATCCAATCCGCGCTGGATCGCAAGCGCGGCTCCATCCAGGAAAAGATCCAGCCGTTTGCGGGGAATGATCCGGCCGAGCCAGAGAATACGAAGTCCCGGGGGCTGTTCGCCCGCCCGCGGGTCACTACCATTCCCCTCCGCCGCCTCGGAGGTCGGAGATTGAAGATCGGATGGAGGTTGAAAATGTTTTAAATCAATCGGATACGGCAGAGTCGAAATCCTTTGCCCGGGGATTTCATATCTTTGATTTAGAGTGCGCTTTGATTGGTTGCTTCCCACGATCAGGTGATCGCTGAAATGAAGCGCGGGCAAACCCAACCGCGAGAGGCGAAGCAAAGCTAGAACGCGCCATTTAAGCCATGCCATGAGACCTGCAAGGCGTCGGATTTCAAAACCTCGTTCGATGATTGAGCGGGCATCTGTTCCGGGGGGCCCCTGTACGAAACTCACGGTCGGAACACCCGGCACCCGCCCCCGCGCATAATCTCCCATCCAAAGCACCAGATCGTATCCGCGCCTGCGTTGCTCTTCGCGGATCCGATGAACCAGCAGATGGTTGTAGCTGGCGACATCCCAGCGGAGCGCCGCCGACCCCATGACCGGAATTTTTGCCAGGCGCCGGCGTGTCTGATCCGCCTGATGATTGGTGCAGTCCACAAAACGAAACCGCGGATGACCTTCTGCCGCAGGGCGCGGATCCACGAACGAAGGCTTGGAAAAAAAATCGACCTCGATCTCGCGGGCGAGCAACCCGCGCAGAAGAATCGCATTGGCGCTCGCCACACTCCCGGCCTCCATCGCAACGAAGCCCGTGACCGCGATTTTCATAAAGGCCGGGCCACAATATCGCCAGCGGGTAAATTTTCCTGACTGAACGCTCCCTCCTCCAGCCACGGCTTCCACTCATAATCAACCAATCTAAGGAATTCGGCGGATTCCTTTCCAACCTCACCACCCGTACATTCCACGAGAAGCAACGGACGAAATTTTTCCAATGTCTTGCGGGCGCCGCTCAGAACAAGATTCTCGGCGCCCTCTACATCGATTTTTATGACAGTCGGCGCGGTGAAGGTCGGGATAAGTTCGTCCATGGAAAAGACAGGCACTTCGTGAAGCAAACCCCCATTTTGAAAACGGCCAAAACCCTGAATTGCAGATGCCGCCGACCGGTAATGGGATACCTCAAAGGAAACAGTGCCGGCCTTATCTGCCAATGCAAAAGGACAAATCACCACGGGCGCCTCCCTATCCGGCAGTTTCCATCGTAGAGAGCGCGCCATGAGAGCAGCGCTCGCCACCTCTGCTTCAAAGGCATATATCTTTCCTGCTGCCCCCGCGCTTAACGCAGCGGCGAATGCAAATACGCCCATGTTAGCCCCAACATCATATACCACTGCGCCGGGTTTTACATAATGTTCGATTGCAGTGAGCAGATCGCCATGGATTTGCCCCAAGGAACGGTAGAAATACCGGCGATAAGAACCTGTTGAGACAAGCATGGTTCGATTCCATGGGGCGGACAGTTTTTTTTTTGAGAATCACGCGCTGTTTCCGTTTCTTGCTTAAAAACTGATCTAGATGACCGAGCGGATGTACTGCACCGCGGGATGGGATGCCTGGAACGCATTAAGCTCGAGGAATTCAGAAACAGGCCCAGCTTGATTACACTGTTGATTTTCCAGCAGAGATTTTACTTTGTCCCTGAATTCCCTGAAATTAAAAACCCTGTGGGTAAAATGGTTTACCTTGAAATAATCCGCATCGGATGAATCGCTATAGCGCGAGATAATCTGGCACCCTGCTGCAAGCAATTCGAGATATCTTGGAGTTATGGGGTTTGCACCTCCAGTCCGATGTTCTCCTCCATCGATTCCCGGCGTTGAATAAAGGGCGATTTTGGAATTCGCAAGAAGCTCCAGATAAACATCCCTTGGAGTTGTTGGAATCAGTTCCGGCGTTTGGTTTGATCGATACACATTTTTGCCATTCAGCCGCTCCTGCCAGACAATGTTGATGTCTGAAATGTCCATGTCCCCGTCAAAAAGCCAGGACTTGAACACCGGATTCTGACGCCCGGCGAAAAGGATATCAACCGAACGCTCATTCCATGGTCGTCGGATTTTCCGGAGGCGCGAAGCCGTGGCGCTGGGCAGCACCACGGGCCAATGAGCAACGGGCAGGCGGGTTTTGCCGCGAAGCCGCAGATAAGCATCCAGGTTTGAGATTCCGATGCAGGAACAATTCCAGAACTGATTTTCAAAATGGTCAAGGGAGGTGTGACCCCAAAAATCAATGACCATCGCAATCGCAGAGGGGAGCCTGAGATTCTCTTCAAGTTCGGCAGCATTCATGCAAAACCCAAAATTCCCTTGGCAAGCCGCCAAAGGATGGACCAACGTGTTAAGAGTGCGGGGCACCACCCTCGGTTTCAGCCTTCCAAGTGTGTTCCAGCCACGCCGCCGAAGCATTTTCCGGAGCGACCCTGAGTCCGCCGAAGCAGTCTCAATGCGACCGCCTGTCAACCGGGCAAGATCGTCTTCCCACTCATGTACAATATGCCAAAAAGCGGCATCTTCATACGCACGATTCGATCTTATCAAAAGTGGCTTGCTCAACTGGAAAGAAGGTCCAATAAATACGCGTCCAGGAGCTGGCGCTCGTTGCACAGAAAAAAGCGATGTGCAATCAGCGCATCGTAGCATTTCACAAGATTGGCGGGAATATTTTCGAGCCCGGGTTTGAGTTCCAGTTGCATTAAAACATCAATGAATTTGTTATTTCCAAGATATCCCGGCACCTCGTCCGAAAAGTCCCGGAGCAAGTCGTGATCATTTCGTTCCTGAAAGACCGTCGCGCCATGAAAGCTGACAGACCGGTCGCATTCCCATAATATTCTTTGGGCGATAAAACTTCGCCATATATCGCACATCCGGAAACTGCAGGTCGCCGGAATATAAGCCAGTGGGAAAGCCTCACGAAAATAAATGGTGTTTTGGCTGTTGAACGGGCACCATTGGCCTTTGCCAAGAACCAATGATTCCTCCGTTTGGCGAAATTCAAAAGGTAAACGAAGTATCAGCCGGTAGACCGCATCGACATCCGGGTTGCCATCTGCCAGGGCCTGTTGAATAGGGCACCTGCTTTCCACCTCCTGTAATTCGAGCGGAGCCATCGAGGCCTGAAGGCATTCGAGCGGGAAACCACGGGGCCAGATGTATTCATCCGTAAAGAACCGGTAAGCGTTCACCCAGCCTTTGGCAATGGGTGTCTTGCCGGATACGGTGATCGTGTGACGAATAAAACCGGAAGATTTCGGCGCATTGTCATCGTCCGTTTCAATAAATGCCTCTGAACCCGATCGGGCGGAAAGCAGATAGCCAATGTTCTTCCGGGCGTAGCTTCGCTCCGGACAAATTTGCGCATACGTGAGCGACGAATCGCGCTGGCGGGTGATGCTCCAAAAATCACAATTTGAAAGAAAAAAATCAGGAGGGCTTTTCGTGTCCCCGATAACCAGCAGGCGGAGCCGGTTATCCTCTGCGAAAGCGGCCAGTTTCCTCAGCGGACCGGTTGGCGCGAAAATCGACGTTACAATGATTGTGTCCGGTGACATGCGGAAATGGTTTTCTTGAGAGGCCGTGAATGCCAGATCGCAAAATGGCAGGCGGCGATAAGGTTGTTTTACAGGGATTTAATCAACCCGGGCAAAAAAACCAAGGTTGATTTTGGATCAAGCAGGGAGGTTGTTGAAGTTACGTATCGATTCTGAAATTTTCTTTTTGAATCGGGCCGGATTACCAACCCAAATCTCCCCGGCTGGAATGCTTTTTGTCACCACGGATCCAGCGCCAATGACTGATCCTTCACCGATCGTCACCCCTTTCAAGATTATTGATCTTGCGCCAATCCATGCATTGTTTCCGATTTTAATGGGGCAAACCACCAAAGGTTGCTGGTTCATAGCCAGGTCTGGAAGGACTCCGTGATTACTGTCCACAAAAATGCACCCCGAAGCGATCAGGCAGTCGTCACCGATGTCGATACCTCCTTTAATATTGAACTCCACCCCGCGCCCGATAAAAATACGGTTCCCGACACGAATGGATGGTCCCGGTGTCCAGTAATGGTCGTAGTTGAAGAATATATCAGGCTGAAGTATGCACCGCTTTCCAATTTTTACCTGATGGGGCCAGGTGACCAGGCACTTTGGAATTACGGTTCCATCTCCGATTTGCATCCCGCGGAGTTTCAGCAGAATTTTTCGAATCCGCATTGCAGGATTCTCAAGCAGATCGAATCGTCTCCATAATCTTTGGAAGAGGCTGGCTGGCATAATCTAAAGATCGATCATAAACCGAAACGGGGCGGGGCATTTCCAGCGACGATCTGCTTTTTCCAAAAATCGCTCCTTTTATCACGGGTATGCAGGATCAACCAGCCCCACAAATTCCTGATGACCAGAAGAAACTCTCCCGTAAAAAGAAGAGCTGCTTTCAGGTTGTCTGGTGTGAATCTTTGGCCCCGGAAACGGGAGATGATGACCTTGGCAACATGATCCGGAATACGCCAGAGCAACTGCCATTTGGTCGCGCCAAGATCGTAACAGCTTATGACCCGCGCCTCCCACCGTTGCGCGAGTTTCTGTGCGCCCGGAATGTGGCGCAGGGGATGGATCACCGCAGCTTCGGCGACGAATTGTATTTGAACCCCGCATCGTCTGGCCCGGTCTGCAAATTCCATGTCCTCGAAAGAAAAAGGGTAACGTTCATCGAAGCCGCCTACATTCCAGAAAACGGCTTTCGGGATCGCGAAGTTACAGGAAATCAATATTCCTCCATCCGGATTATGCGGTGCTTCCCAAAGGAGCGAAGGCGGGGTTTTTTCCCGCAGGGTCGGCCCTTCAAGAACGATCCGCATGTCGCCTGCCTTCCGCATCGGTTCCACGTATGCTGCGAGGAGTTTGGGCTGTGGAATGCAATCATCGTCCAGAAAAACCAGCCAGTTCCCGCGCGCAATCTTTGCCCCGGCATTCCGATTTGCCGCGGGGCCGCGTTTCGGGCCTTCGTGGCACTGCGCCCAGGGAAATTCCCTCGCAACCATTTCCCGTGTTGCGGAGGTGACACCGTCATCAAGAACCAGCACTTCAATATCGGCGAATTTCGACAACTGCGGCTGAATTGCGCGCAAACATACGCCAAGCGCCTCAGGCCGGTTGCAGGTTGGAATGATGATCGTAAAGTCGATATGTGCCATTTTACCCGCGGAATGGTCAATTCATGCCGAAGGCGTGCAGATGCACGCGCACCATCGCTTCGTTGGTGTACCGGCTTCGCTGCAAGCTGAGGCCGGCATTTCCAAGCCGCTTCCCCATTTTGCCGTCTGCAAGCAGGGTGACCAGATGCCCGGCCAGAACGCGCGGATTCTGATCCGCCCAAAGGCCGGTAATTCCATCTTCCACCAGCTCCCGCGAGGCAGAGGCCGTGCCGCAGATCACCGGTTTGCCGTAGGACCAGGCTTCCACGTAAACAATGCCGAATGACTCATGGGCCGACGGCAGGCAGAATACGTCGCAGGCTGCCAGCGCATCGGCTTTCGTCCGCTCATCGGGCACGCCAAGATCACGTAAACTGCCGGGTGGAATTTGTTCCAAGGCCGCGGCGTGCGGGTCGCCCGGCCCGGCCAAAACCAGCACGGCTTCTGGGATTTTCTGAAGCACCTCGATCCACGCGCGAAGCAGGGCCGGATATCCCTTGCCCTCGTCACGCCGGCCCAGGAACAATGCAGTGGGCCTGTTTCCAACTTCCAGCGCGGAGCGCAACCGTGAGCCGAGGCCATCCGTGCGGCACATGGGCGGCAGAAAGGTGCACAGTAATTTTTCGGAAGGCACTCCGAGTCGCTCCAAATGGTTTTTTTCGCAGTTTGACTGGCAAAATACGAAATCGGCCTGGCGATACAGCCGGATGTCGATTGCATCGTCCCCCCATTGCGAGGGGTGTATGGCGGGATAGACCGTGAACCGCGCCCCCATCCTTCGGGCCGCGTGTAAGAATGCAAACCCGGAAAAATCCCATCCTGTACCGATAAAATGCAGGACATCCGCAGAACCGGCTGCCTTTGTGACAGTGGAAGCGGGGAGGGCCGCACGGATTGCACGTTCAAGCAGGGCGTGCGTCAAAGGACGCGAAGCCATCCGCTTATAAAGAGGACGCCAGAATCCATTCCACCGGGACGGGTTTCCGATGACTCTGAGCGGCCATGGAAGGGGTTCGGGATTCTGTGAAAGGTCCTGGCGTGTGCCGAGAGCGGATACGAAACTGCCGGAAATGCCCGCATTGGAGAGACTGGCGGCCAAAAGCCGCGCGTAAGCGGCAAGTCCCCCAAAGTACTGCGGTGCTATTTCGGTGGCGATCACGATCCGTTCCATACGCATGGTTCATTTTTAGAGCAGGTGGCGAAGAAACGGCTTCCACCCACCAGCTAAGCGCAGGTCACGCTCTTCGGCCGCCAGGACGAGAGATCGGCCTTCATGAATCGTTCCAATTCCAATGTGCTTTCAGCGCAAGCCGCCCTGATCCCCTCAGCCACGCCATCCTCCTGACGGACAGGCTTTACATGGCTTTGCCTGATATCCTGGCGAATAAAAGCAGGTAAAAGATGCTTCGCATAATCCTTAAGGGGCGAATCCCATTGCAAAAAATGTTTCAGGACCGGCAGGATATCACGGGAAGAATTTATCGCCCTTTTCTGGTTTTTTGAAAGTCGCATTCTGGAAATTTGAAGAAAATCGCAAATATGGTTGAAAAAGGCCTGGGGATCATCATCGAGTTCGCTGAGCAAGAGCATGAGCACTTGGGATTTGCCAAAAGTATCCACATACTCTCTCAGCCACCGCCAGTAGCAACCGCTCTCAATGTAGCGATGGGGTCTCCAGGGGCGATTAAGCGAGATCGCGCGCCCAAAACTGTCGACAGGCTCCCGGCCGGTATTCCGCAGATGACGATACTCGGAAAGTGCCCGATCCGCCGGATCCCGCAAAACGACGATGATCTTTGCGTTGGGGCGCCATTGCCGGATGACGGAAAGCGCGTGTTCGGAATACAGGTATTCCGGACAGCACTCACCCCGCAGCGCATCCTCGCGGGAATCAAACAGGCTTGCGTACAGTTGCGGATCGCCAATTCGAAAATCCGGCCATGAGTCTTCGAGCAGGAAGTTGGTTTCCTTGGTGGAAGGAATGGAAACTTCCGGATGCTCCTTGAGGCGCTCATGGATCCATGTTGTCCCGCAACGGGGTGCCCCAATCACAAAAAATTGCGGGATCAATGTGCCCAAGTCAGAGGGATCGATCGTTTTCCCTGCCGGTTTCGTTCGATGATTATCGACGCGTTTGATGGGGGGCCGGACTCTCACTCGCGGTTTTTTTTGAAGATAATAATCAGGATATAGAAGTTGACTCATGTGATTCATGATTCTTGCTCCCAGAGGCCACACTTCCCTGGCAGCATCCCTCTTCGCACGCAGTGCGCTTTGTTCATTCCACTCCATCTTTTCTTTCTGCGTAAGGAAACTGAAGAAAATATCATTAATGGGTCTGTTTTGGTAAAGAATCGAGCCCGCCCAATGAAGTAGATAGGGCTTGCGCCGCTCATCCTGCCATAGGGATTCAAATTTGTCGGGGTAATCCCCGGCCCATGTCGATTCCATGCAATCCGGTGGCAGCGTGAGATTGTGCGTCGTGAAAACTTTTCGAAGCACCAGGAGGTTCATTCCCGGTTGTTCGTGCAACAAATAATCAAGGCACGCCTCCCGGTAATCCTCATGCGGCAAAATATCCTCCAATTCCGGAATGGAATAGAGAGTGTGTTCGCAGGCAAACTGGCCTGTCGAAAATACACTCTTTTGCCAGGTGGATGAAATGGACGAAAATATCTGCTTCGATCTCGGGGTATAGGTGAATTGCGGCTTGTTCCATTCCGTGCAAGAGGTCACCACCCCTTCATGCGGCGCCATCACTTCCTGGGGGTTCTTCAAGAATGCGACATCCACATCGACAAAATGATAGTTCCCTTGCGTGAGACAAAGGTATTTTCGCATTGTCGGATGAGTCTTGTACGAATCGAGCCATCCAAAAAACGCGTCATTGCGCCACCACTGCGCGTTTACAGGCAGATCGAACGTTTTGTCGTCATAAGGTATCACCCACAATGGGAGATCGCACCCCGTGGCTCTTAATGAGCGCTCCATTGCAAGAAATTCCAGGCGCATGTTGGTATTCGCAATGGAGATGATTTTGTCGATCTTCATAACGCCAATTCCCGCTCCCTGATGGCAGGCCCTTTCGGCTGCATGAGCAGCCATGTGCAATTGTTATGCCGCCACTCGTCCACGAGATACACCAAAGAGCGACCTAGTATCAGTCTTAGAGGAAAGGGCACGGAACTCTTGAAATCGGCGCCTGACCTGGGGCGGGACCGGATTTCTGTGATTTCATGTGTCGCTTGAAAGCGTGATTTCAAACTGTCGCCGATTCCGGGAGCCCGAAATTCATGGGTTTCAACCAGCAAATGGCACCGGATCAGAGCCGGAATACGTTGTGAATCACAGAGTTCGCTCTCTGCGCCCTCGACATCAAAGATGCAAAGAGTCAAGTCGACCGGGGAGATAGTCATCAGCTCGGACAAAACTTCCGGTGAACACGTTCCCTTCACCTGCACCCGGTCTGGAACCCGATTTAATGCGGCCATTTGAGCGATGAGTTCGCGTCCGCGGGGTTCCGATTCGTAGGCCACTATTTGTGCCCCCGGCCATTTGATCGCACATCCAACCGCATAAAATCCTTCCGCTGCGCCGACGTCAATCACCCTGTCAAAAGAAACCTTGAAGAGCTGGGCGAAAACCGGCCACAACTCGCATTCGTAGGTGCCGAAAACCTTGGGCCAGTACTGGCTGCCTATACTCTCGGCGACGTAGGCCATGTTTTTAAAAGGACCTCCGGCAACAATGCCACGCCGCCTCATAAAATCAGCAAATCGTCCGGTCCAGTGACTGCGATGGAATATTCTTAACATACGTTACCCGGCAATTGGGTGCGCTCCAGTTTGCGTCATGGAGCAGTCCTGTAAGCCGGTCCTTCGTCGGTGGTTGCGAATTTGCCATCGTCCGGAAAAATCTCCGAGGAAAAAGCGCTCAGCGTCGGGGCAGTCTTGTAAGCTTCGCTTGAGACGGCACGCTCGTATGGCAGTTGTCCGTTCACATGAAACTCCGTGGCGCTTTCCCATACGTCGAGAAAACCGTGACCCGAATCGATGTACGCAGTGACGGAATACCGGCCCGGTTTTAGCCACGGTGAATTGACAACGATGCTTCCTCCGCCTGCGTTTGAGTCAAGGTATCCCCGGGTGAGCCGGGTATCGCATCGTGCAACCACCGTCTCGCTCTCATCAAGTATTTCGAGAATAATAAACGGCCGGATGGAAGCAGCCTTGGTTTTTCTAGCGAAGCGAAATTCAAAGGTACGAACGGAATCCGGTGCGGAGGATTCCGGCTTGCACACAAAATGTTCCAGCCGGTATTCTCCGCTCCCGCCCCGGGGACGGTCGCTATGGCAACTCGTATAACTCGCGAAATAGTGCGATACAACTTCGGAAGCGGTTCCCATCCTTTCGATGCCCCCCGCCCGCAGAAGAAGCGCAGTCCGGCAGAGCCCTGTGACCGCGGCCATGTTATGGCTCACAAACAAAACCGTCCTTCCTCCTCCAGCCACATCCTTCATCTTTCCAAGGCATTTCTTCTGGAATTCGGCATCTCCAACCGCAAGCACTTCATCCACAATCAAAATTTCCGGATCAAGATGCGCTGCCACTGCGAATGCCAGGCGCACATACATTCCGCTTGAATAGTGTTTGACCGGAGTATCCAAAAAGTTTTCGACTTCGGCAAACGCCACAATTTCATCGAACTTTTGTTTCACTTCCTTTCGCGTCATCCCCAGGATGGCGCCATTGAGAAACATATTCTCGCGACCCGTGAGTTCCGCATGAAAACCCGTGCCGACCTCCAGCAGGCTTGCCACCCGGCCCTTGATGCCAATTTTGCCGCTGGTTGGCTCGGTGATCCGGCTCAGAATCTTCAACAAGGTGCTCTTGCCGGCGCCGTTCCGGCCGATGATGCCAAGAACTTCGCCGCGCTGGACGTCGAAGGAAACGTCGCTGAGCGCGAAAAATTCTTCTTTGGTGGAAAATGCCGGACGCCTGGGTTGCTGCTGCCGCAACATGCGCCACAGGACGGTGATGGAATCCTGTGCGATGTGGCGCAGCCCCCCCGCCATAGCCAAAGACGGGGCCGTTCGCGTGGCGAATGACGTATTTTTTCGAGAGATTCTCGACATGAATGACGATATCGGACATGACGGGTCTTAGCTGGTGGACTCAACGCGCTTTTGCACTGCATTGACTATCTGTTCGAATGTTTCCTGAAGTGAGATGGAAATATCCCAAGCGGGATAGTGTGTCCGGATTTTTCGCAAATCGGAATAGTAACAGATGTGGTCGCCGATCCTGTTTTCGTCACTGTAGGTGTATTTTTGACGTTTGCCAGTGATGGCTTCGACCATTCCGAATGCTTCAAGGATGGAGCAGGAGTTTGCCCTGCCGCCGCCGAGGTTGTAAACTTCGCCCGCCCGGGGTTCTTCGATGAAGGCTGCAATGAACCGGGCGACATCGCGCGAGTGGATGTTGTCGCGGACTTGTTTGCCCTTGTAACCGAACACGGTGTATGGACGCTCTTCAACGTTGCATTTGACAAGATAACTCAAGAAACCATGCAACTCGACTCCGCTGTGATTGGGACCGGTGAGGCAACCTCCGCGCAGACAGCACGTAGCCATGCCGAAATAACGTCCGTATTCCTGCACCATGACATCCGCCGCCAGCTTGGAGGCTCCAAACAAGCTATGTTTCGACTGGTCAATCTGGAATGTCTCAGGGATGCCATGCCCGAATGCCGGATCGTCGTAATCCCACCGCGTCTGCAATTCACGCATCGCGATGGTATTTGGGCGGTCGCCATACACCTTGTTCGTGGACATGTAAACAAACGGCGCTTCGGGGCAGGTCTGACGCGCCGCCTCCAGCAGGTTGAGTGTGCCAGCGGCGTTTGTGTCAAAGTCGTCAAAAGGAATGGCGGCGGCCAGATCGTGACTCGGCTGCGCCGCCGCATGGACAATGGCATCCATGCGGATGCCGCGCATCAATTCAAGCAGCCGGACCCGATCCCGAATATCGAGTTCGTGATGCGTAAACCGTTTCAATGTTGATTGAAGCCGTTGTTGATTCCATCGAGTGTCCCCCTGGGGACCGAAGAAAACAGCGCGCTGATTGTTATCCAGCCCGTGGATTTCCCATCCGAGGTTGGAAAAATAGGCGCAGACTTCGGAACCAATCAAGCCGGATGAGCCGGTGACAAGAAGACGGGGCATGGATTACTTTCTAGAGAGCAGGCAGAGACGGAAGCGAAAGTCGGAGATTGGAGGGGCTTTGCTAAATGATGTCTGCAAAGGTGCGCTCCGTTTTGCGGAAATACCAGACTCCGATGAAGAGCAAGACAACGGAAAAAGCGACGGAGAGACAGAAGCCGGGGAGATAGATTTTTGAGTTGCCGCCGAGGATGGCCCAGCGGAAACCGTCAATGACGCCGACGATGGGATTTAGCGAGTAAAACATGAATACGGTCTCGCCAAATTTTTGCCGGATGAGGCTGCTGCTATAGGCTACCGGCGAAACATACATGCCAAACTGGACGAGAAACGGGATAATAATACGGACATCGCGGAACCGGACGTTGAGCGCGGTGATGATGAGGCCGGGACCAAGTGCGGCGATGAAACCAATCAGGATAAACCCGGGCAACGCGAGCATCCGCCAGGTGGGGGCGAACCGGTAAAAGACCATCAGTCCGATGAGAATGACAAAGGAGACAAGGAAATCGACACAAGCGACCACGACGGCGCTGGCGGGGATGACCATCCGGGGAAAATAGACTTTCGAAATCAGGTTGGCGTTGCCGACGAGGCTCTGGCTGGATGAGGCAAGTGAGTTTGAAAAAAATTGCCATGGCAACATGGCGGCAAAGACCATGATCGCGTACGGAGCGTTTCCTTCCGAAGGCAGACTTGCGACCCTGCCAAATATGATCGTCATAATGATCATGTTTAAAAGCGGCTGGACAACGGCCCATGCCGCGCCGGCCACCGTTTGCTTGTAGCGGATGGCGACGTCGCGCCAGGCGAGAATCGCGAACAATTCGCGGTAGCGCCAGAGGTCGAGCCAGTAGTGTTTCTCGGCGCGCCCGGCTTCTAGCCAGAGATCGAAATCCTCAGGAGAAGCAGCAGGGAGCGCGGAGTGCGGAGCGGGCGAGGCTTCAGGCGCTGAGATTGGTGGGGACATGGAGGCGGGGAATCAGGAATCAGGACATGCTACCGCACTTGGTTGTTTGCCGGATTTTCAAGCAAAACCATTTCATACTCATTGAACTGTGTTTTTGAAGACATCCTGTCTTCTCTTCTGCTGGTTTATGCAGCCAGTATATGGCGGCCTTCGACCAGCAATTCATTCTTCAAAACCTCGACTTCACGACGGTCCCCGAGAAATTCCATCAAGATCCTCACACGATCCCCGGCGGGGAGGACCTGTGTGACGAGTGTTTTCAATCCTTGGAAGACCCCTCCTGTGACCACCACGTTATCACCGGGCTTGATTTCCAGTGGCCTGATTTCGTGTTCGCCGTCGCCGACGTGGAGACGAATCTCGTCAATCGCCTGATCCGGAACCACGCTTGGCAAAAGGCCGAACCGGACAATGCCGTTCACGCCTTGGGCGCAGGTGACAAGCTTCTGGTGCTCATCGAGGCTGAACCGGGCAAAGAGGTACCCGGGAAAAAGCGCCTCGCGGAACCAGACGCGGCCCCGTCGTGTCATCTTCTCGAAACGGAGCCGGGGAGAACAGACTTCGACGCCTTCGATGAGGCGGACATGCGCGGCCGCTATGTGCTCGCGCTTTTGCTGGGTACGGAGGCAGAACCAGGACAAACCGGAGGATTTTGGAAAAGTGGAAAGCCCGGTGGAAGTGGCGGGCGCCGGGCTCACTGCAGCCTGCCCCGGGCTCTCTGCTGTTTCGTAGTCGCTCATGTTTGACATTTCAACTTCTCAATGCGCCATCACGTTCACGGTGTCCGGCTTCCCCCAACATGCCGATCACCAATGGCAGGGCGGCGGCTGTGGTCGATCTCCAGGACTCGAGTTTGCGAACCCTGTTCACGAGGATTTCCCGGCTGGATTCAGGCGTACCAGCGGCCAGGCCATTGAGGAGGGCCACGCGTTCCTCCCCGGCGACGAGATGGGGGCGAACCTGTTCATTCAAAAAACCGGTGACCAGTTTCCTGAGTTCGATTTCCGCGACGAAATAGTCGCGTCGCTCACCCGCCACATAGGTGGTTTTCGCAGCGCCAATCATGCGGAGCAGACGCAACCCCTGGCTGGCCGAACCCCTGCTCATGTTCAAACTTTCCACAATGTCGTCGAAGGAAAGCGGCTCCGGGGAGGTGAAGAGAAGCCCGTAAATCTCCCCCACTGATTTCGGAATGCCAATCAAGTGGGCAATGCGCACGAAAAGATCGATGGACTGGACCTCGAATTCCGTGAGTGTACGGGAGCCAGCAACCATCATTCCGGAGCCCGCTGACTCCACGGGTGATGAGCGAACAAACTGATCATTTTTGCGGGATTTGTTCATTGAAAATTGAACCAAATCGACACGATAAAAAGACTATGTAGCTTCGGATTCCTTGCTGTTATAGTAACCGGCATAATTGTAGTAACTGTATTCCTCCCCGGTGGAAGGCACTACGTTCAATATGGCGCCGAGCACCGTAACCTGGCGGCTGTAGAGCAATTCCAGGGACTTGCGGCAGGATTGCATGGAACTTGCACCGATACGCACTACAAACAGCGTGGCATCCAGTTTGGGCGCCAGACTGGTGGTATCATCCGCGGCCAGAATCGGGCAACTGTCGAAGATGATATAATCATATTGATTCTTTATCTCCGACACAAATCGATCCATCATCTGGCTCAGGAGGTATCTGCCGGGATGCGAGAGGGCCTTCCCGCGGGGCACGATGTCGAGATTTGGTTCGTTGGCGTGGAGAATGGAGTCGCTGATCCCTACTTGTCCCGTAAGAATGGCTGAAAGCCCCCACTTCCCGGAAGGCAAGTTGAATATGTCGGCGACACGTCCGCGCCTCAAGTCGGCATCCACTAACAGGACCTTCGCGCCGGTGACTGAAAGAGAGACGGCAAGATTCGAAGCGATGGTCGATTTTCCCTCATTGGGTTGTGCGCTGGTAACCAGAAGCGTCTTCGGACGCCCATTCTTATAGGGGAGATAAAGAAGCGACGAACGCAAGTTGCTGAATGATTCCGCGAACGCATGGCGGGGGTCCTCACCTGCAAGCACCTTGCCCGGGGCAGGCTCAAAGGCCACACGGCCTATGATCGGTTCCGGGAAATGGTCTTGGAAGCTGCGGGTTGATTTAATCTTGTCGTCAATCTGATCCAGCAGGATCAAGATGCCAAAGCCGGCCAGAAATCCTATGAACAAAGCGCCTCCAAAAGCAGCCGGCATTCCCACCTTGATCGGCATCGGATTCGCTGCCTTTTGGAGTACGGTCACGACATCCTGGTCGATATTTTTGTTCACATCGACACTTTGCAAACCGGTCAGAAGACGGTCATACAACTCTTTTGAGCGGTCCCATTTTCCCTTGATCTTGTCATATTTTGCCATGCGTTCGCTAAGATCCAATGCCTTGACCTGCCATTCCTTGATCTGCGACTTGGTGTTTTCGATCTGGATCCGGTAGGATTCCTGCTCGGCGGCAAGCTCGGACTTGGTCTGGTCACGATAAGCGGCAATGAGCCGCTCCTGCAACGTGATCTGATTGTTCAAGCCCATGATAATGGGATGCTTCGGTTTCAAATATTGCGAATAGTCCGCGACGCGCGCGCGTAAAAGCGCGATCTGCTGCTTCGCCCTCATGTAATCCGCCAGGGGACCTGCCTGCCCGGTGACGGAACCCTGCACCAGGGAGAGGGATTCATCCACCGGCGCCTCCTGCCTGCGCTCGACATTCTGGTCCACGTCCAGTTGCGAAAGCAGATCATACTCCGTTCCCAAGGATGCAAGCTTCCTCTCCAGGCCCGCAAGATAAGCGCCGGCGCTCGTATCCTCTTCCTGAAGGTATCCGACGTTATTCTCCTTGCGAAAGGCGAGCAGTTCCGTTTCGTCCTCCTGCAAGTCCGTTTCCAAGGTATTGAGTTCCGATGTAATAGCCGTGAGCGTCGTTTGCGATGTCTCCAAGTGCATTTCCTTCTTGGTATCCTGATATTCTTCCATCAGGGCATCGAGATAGACCTGGCAGTATGCCGAGGAAGCGCTGACGGCCTTCAGTATTAAAATGGAAGCATTCGGTTCATGGGTGACTTCAAGCTTGATTTTGGCATTCCACATCTCGGGATGGGCAGCCAGGACCCGGCTCTCCGTGCGTTTTTGAACGCTTTCGCTTTGCATCAACTCGATCTGGTCCCCGAAAAAATTGTTCACTTCCTCCCTGTAGACTCCTTGCGTCCCGGGAAGCGAAATCTTGCCGCTGATGAGTATCCGCCCGGTGGATTGATAGTCCGGCGCTTTCTGAAAGATATACCATGCAGCCACTCCCAGCGCGATGGCCACCGTCAGCACCGGCACCCACCAACCGCGGCGGAGTATGTCAACGTATCTCAGAACCAATCCGCCGAAGGTTGTATTACTGCCGGACTTCCCGCCCAGCAGGCTGGACAAGAGGTCGGCGCGATTCTCCGGACCTGTTTGCGGGGTAGAAAATGGGGCGGGCATGTTAGTGGAAAAGCTGAATGCTGAATGCTGAAAATTGAAATTGGAATGGCAGGAGTGTCATAAGCATGCCTAGAAGGTTACCGCCCGCTCGGGAACGATGACGACATCGTCAGGTTGAAGGATCACGTCCTTTTCCACTTTTCCTTTTAAAACCTCGGATACATCCACGACAAATGTCTGGGCCGTTTTTCCATCGGGTTGGGTCCTCAATACCTTGACCTTCTTTTGATTGGCAAAATCGCCAAAGCCGCCCGCTTGCATGATTGCCTTCGAGAGCGTGAAATTGCCGGTGACGGGGATTTCCATGGCCCCCTGCGTGCGGACCTGCCCCGTAAGAAAAATGTGACCGAGCGATTTCGCGC
>Ga0206843_10154_pt1 | contig 21874 bp, 14 predicted proteins | sample Alteio_BWOrgCont_21_FD_152869 | JGI IMG/M metagenome (GOLD analysis project Ga0206843, IMG submission 152869) | Enriched cells from forest soil in Barre Woods Harvard Forest LTER site, Petersham, Massachusetts, United States -... | ecosystem: Environmental > Terrestrial > Soil > Temperate forest >...
AAAAATAAGGGGTTTAAGCCCGGTGTGCTGACGCGTGGTTATGGCTCAGTTAAGTCGACGCAAAATATTTTTGTTACGCCTCTAAGTGCCCCACGTCTAGTTGGCGATGAAAGTGTATTGATAGCTCAAAAAACCCATGTGCCTATCGTTAAGAATAAAAACCGTGCAAAAGGGGCTGAATTACTTAAAGAACACTGTGATGTCATCATTAGTGATGATGGTTTACAGCATTATGCACTCCAAGCTGATATTAAAATTGCGTTAAAATCTAAAGCACAAGGGCTGCGCAACTTTTTTTGTTTGCCCGCAGGCCCATGGCGTGAACCTGAAAAGCGAATATCCAGTGTGGATTTTTATATTCAGCCCAAGACAGTGATAGACGAAATTGTCCCACTAGATAAAAATTGTGTTAGAAATACACTTGATTTGTCACACCTGCGTGATATAACCGTACATGCCGTGTGTGGGATCGCAGCACCGTGGCGATTTTTTGCTATGCTTAATGCTTTGGGAGTTAATACTGTCAATCATGCTTATCCTGATCATTATGCATTAAATCAAAACGATCTTACTTTTCCGAAGAATGAAATAGTATTGATTACTGAAAAAGATGCCGTAAAATGTCAAGATTATAATTTACCTAATGTATGGGTGGTTAAGATCAGTATTAAACTTGACGATGCGTTCTGCTTACAACTACTCAATAAACTAGCACGCCTAAAGGTTAACTATGAAAAATAAATTACTGGAAATTATTGTTTGTCCGCGTTGTAAAGGGTCTCTTTTTTACGATAAAAAGCAAGAGAAATTAATCTGTGAGTCTGAAGGGTTAATTTATCCCATTAAAGACGGGATCCCGGTATTGCTAGAATCAGAAGCTGAGATTAAAGAATAATACGTTCTACCTAGCGCGTAAATCTGTTACCATCAGGCATGGTCAAGCGCAACTTATATACACATTTTTCTGATTGTTTGCGTATTCACGCGCAGCATACACCGCATGCGATTGCTTGTAGTTTTCTGACTAAAAATGTGCAGTGTGCGCAGGATATCACCTATCAGCAGTTGGATTCTTCTGCCAGAATAATCGCAGCACGGTTACAAAGCAATCAAGTCATGCGTGGAGATCGGGTGATTTTACTCTATCAACCGGGATTAGCTCTCTTGCAAGCTTTATTTGCCTGTTTTTATGCAGGGGTCGTCGCAGTGCCCATGCAGCCTACGCAAGGTTTAGCTTTACGGCAGCGTTTGATTCAAGTGATAAAAGATTGTAAACCTCATTGCATACTACTTGATAAAAAAAATTATGATTTATTACACACGCAATTTGGTAAAGCAATTGATCTTAATCTTTGTGTGTTAACAGATGAAGCGGTTCAACCCGAAGCCCATGACTATCAAGTTTTACAGGGTAAGCCCGATGATCTTGCGATTTTACAATATACCTCTGGCACTACAGGTAATCCTAAAGGCGTGATGATTAAGCATAGTCATCTTTTAGCCAATGCTTATAACATTACTCAAGTCTTTGGCGATCGCACGCATGATGTCGGTGTGAATTGGTTGCCGCCTTATCATGACATGGGTTTAATGGGCGCACTATTGCATGGTTTTTATATTGGCAAACGTACAGTATTGTTATCCCCATTGCAATTTTTAGAAAATCCTTTGCTTTGGTTACAAGCCATCAGTACTTTTCAAGGGACTATCAGTGGCGGGCCTAATTTTGCTTACCGTTATTGTGTGGAAAAAATTACGACGATCCCTAAGGATCTAAATTTACGTTCCTGGGAAGTGGCGTTTAATGGGGCTGAAAAAATACACAACGATACCCTGGAGGCCTTTAGTGAAAAATTTGCTAGTGCAGGTTTTAATCCTAATGCATTTTTGCCTTGTTATGGTTTGGCCGAGGCGACTTTATTGGTTGCAGGAAGGAGACGAGGGCAGGGGGCACGTGTGCTCGCTGTGGATAAATTAGCATTACAACATCAACAAGTAAGATGTGACACTCTGCTTACAAAGAAAAATATCGTGAGCTGTGGTGTGCCGATAACCCCGGTGAAAATTGTTAATTCGATTACGCGTGAAAATAGTTTACCTCAAGAAGTCGGTGAGATTTGGCTAAGTGGAGATAATGTCGCAGCAGGCTACTGGCAAGAACCGGCTAAGACAAAAAATAGTTTCAATGCTGCAATTAATGGTGAATCGCCGCAACGTTATTTACGCACGGGTGATTTGGGATTTATTTATAATCATGAATTATACGTAGTGGGCCGTATGAAGGAGATGATCATTATCCGTGGGTGCAATTATTATCCTGAAGACATTGAGCAAACGGTTTGTGATTTTCTTCCTGAATTGTCGGGTAAAGTCGTATGTTTTGGTATCGATAACGTTCATCAAGAGCAACTGGTTTTGATTATGCGCACGCCTAAGGGTGAAGTATCCCAGTATAAAGCGGTATTGCAAAACATTGCGGCAAAAATATATCAAACCCATCAGATTATGCCTAATACGATAGCACTGGTGCGTGCGAGTGATATTCAAAAAACACGTAGTGGTAAATTAAAACGATTAGCATGTCGGCAAAATTTTATGGATCAAACCCTGACTATTGTGCTGCAACAAGAATTTACTGATCCATGCAATGTATTGCAGACTGTAGATTTTAAATCATTAAATTTCACTGATGAAAAAACGATAGCGCAATGGCTGCAAACAGTAGTTGCGCAGGCTTTAGGGCGGCCTAATGCTGAAATTTCATGTACACAACCTTTGGCGTCTTATGGTCTTGATTCTTTAACCGCCGTAACATTGGCTACTCATTTAAGTGAGCAGTTTAATACTGACTTGTCGGCTTTACTGTTTTTTGAATATCCGACCATAAAAGCATTAGCACAGTATTTATCGCAGTCCTCACAGAGATGCAAAAATCCTATACGTCACATTTCATCTGAATTTGAACCCATTGCCATCATTGGTATGGCTTGTCGCTTCCCAGGTCATGCCGATACACCGGATGCTTTTTGGGAATTATTACTTACTAGTAAAAATCTTATCCTTAATAATCCCCGGAAAAACAGTGCAGCAGGGCCTTTAAATAAGGGCGGCTATTTAAAAGCGATAGATCTTTTTGCTGCGGAGTTTTTTTCCATTCCCCCACAAGAAGCTAATTTAATGGACCCGCAACAACGTCTATTACTAGAATTAGCTTGGCATGCCTTAGAGCATGCGGGTATTGACCCATTAAGTTTATGTCACTCACGTACCGGTGTTTACATCGGAATGAGTCAAAACGATTATCAGCAGTTACTTTATGCGGAACAGGAAAATCTTGTTACGAGCGCTTATTTAGCAACAGGGAATGCCATGAGCGCTGCAAGTGGCCGTATCTCATACCAATTCGGTCTGCAAGGTCCTAGTATGACTATAGATACGGCATGCTCTTCTTCATTGGTTGCGATAGATATTGCCTGTGGCCATCTCCAGCAGGGACAATGTGATCTTGCCCTGGTAGGAGCAGCCAATCTAATTTTACACCCGCACCTGACCCAAACCTTAGCTGCTGCACAAATTTTATCTAAAAGCGGTCGATGCAAAGTATTTGATGCCCAAGCAGAAGGCTATGTACGCAGTGAAGGGGCAGGTATGATCATTTTAAAGTCTTTAGCCAAAGCTCAAAGTGATGGCGATCATATTTTAGCCATTATTCGCTCGAGTACTGTCAATCAAGACGGTCGCAGTCAAGGATTAATGGCACCTAATCCGACTGCGCAAATCCAACTCACACAAGAAAATTTACACAAAGCAGGTCTATGTGCGAATGATTTAGATTATATAGAAGCCCATGGTACCGGCACGGTGCTGGGCGACCCACTGGAAATTAATGCCTTGGCGATGAGTTTTGCAAATACAAATCGCAAGCAACCTTTATTTATTGGTTCAGTGAAAAGTCAGATGGGACATTTAGAAGCAGCAGCCGGCATGGCAAGTCTTTTTAAAACGGTGCTTGCGATAAAAGCAAAGATGTTCCCTGCTCAAAAGCATTTGGAGACCTTGAATCCCTTATTAAAATTATCAGACATTCCTGCGGAAATACCCACAAAAGCCACACCCTGGTTAACCTCAGGTGAGCCTAGACGCGCTGCCATTAATGCGTTCGGATTTACCGGTACCAATGCACAACTCATTATTGAAGAAGCAAAGCAAGATCCCACTCAAGCTTTTAAAAATACGGATCAAAGATTATGTTTACTCGTTTTATCTGCTACTACGTCCGTTGCACTCAAGAAATTAATTCAATCCTATCGCAGCTATTTGTTACAAACAGAGGATAATATTGATGATATCTGTTATACCAGTCAAGTAGGGCGTAGTCATTTCAAGTATCGCGTAGCGGTTTTAGGCTGCACGAAACACGAGTTATATTTACAATTAACAGATAAACAGACTTTGAGTACAGCAGCAGATAGCGTCTTACACGTGCTAGCCTGTAGCTATTTACAAGGCACAACAATAGATTGGTTAGCTTTACATGAAAATAATAAACAGCGCTATTTGAAAGTGCCATTACCCAGCTATCCTTTTGAGCGTAAGCGTTATTGGTTTAAAGAGGATAAGTTATCAGCATTGTTATCTCAAGCAAAACAAGCAGCATTTGCCAACAAAAACCAGGGCAAATTTAAGCGTCTTAATAATGATTTATGCACCCGTCTATGTCTATATTATATTGATTCGGCATTAAATACAGTATGCAATGTTATACCTTCCCAGCAGCAATTATTTTCACATCTACAACGCGTTAGAAATCAGTATTTAGCACAAGGGCTATGTATTCCCGCTAGTGTAGAGGTATCTTCACTCTGCCAAGAATATCCTGATTATGCTTATGAAATTCGTTTGGCTGCTCAATGTGGAGAACAGCTCGCAGAGGTCTTGCAAGGAAAAATTCAAGCGTTAACTTTATTGTTTTCCGATACTTTAAAGGTGAATGCTGGGCAAATTTATACCCATGCCAGCAGCGCTAAACAATTACATCAGTTGCTGACTCAAGTATTGAATAAATTAATGGTCAATAAAAGAAATGTGCGCATTTTGGAAGTGGGTGCAGGCACGGGTGCAACCTTACAGGCAATCTTGTCTGTATTACCAGATGATTGTCATTATACGTTTAGCGATATCTCTGAATATTTTATTGCAAAAGCGAAAATTAAATTTTCAGATCATGCTAACATTGATTATCAATTATTAAATATTGAACAATCGCCTTTAACGCAAGGATTTTATCCGCAGCAATTTGATATTATTATTGCGACCCAAGTCTTGCATGCGACAGAAGATATTATAAAAACCGTACAACAACTGAATCAAGTACTCACTTCTAAAGGCAGTCTGGTTCTGATAGAAAATACTCAAGCTTGCGTATGGCTCGATATGATATTTGGACTGTTACCCGGTTGGTGGCGGTTTACAGATAAAACACTAAGACCCGATTATCCATTGCTGACAACGGCACTATGGAAAAAAATATTACGTGCTAATGATTATGCGGATGTGGCGGCTTTATCGCTACCTGAAATCGGTCGACCCAGCTTAATCGTTGCAGAATATAAAGCAACCGCATTTCAGCGTCATATAAAAAATTATAACAACACCAGGAATGTAACAATAAAGGCCCCAGATAAACAACAGGATAAGCTGAGTGACCTGTCGCTAGCTGAATGCAAAGAGAAGCTCAAGCACTATATTGCAGATATGCTGCATTTAAGTCCTGATAAAATTTCTGAGCGTATATCATTTTCAGACTTAGGGCTTGATTCTTTGATGAGTGTAGAATTGTATAACCATTTACAGCAACAACTTTCTGAGAAAATGGTAGTATCAAGTTTAGAATTAACAGGTAAAAGTACTATCGCACAATTGGCTGAATTAATCACGACTAAACTTAAGCTAACCAAGCCTACTAAGGCTAAGGGAGTGAACAGTGTAATTCTTCCTGAATTTAAACCTAATGTAGATAAACTATAAGGATATGTCATGGATATGGTGCTATCGAATTTTATGATTAATAGAGAAGACGACTTTATCCCTCAACATCAATTAAATGAATATATTGGTTGGCTCATGGCTTCTGCACATTGTGTTGAGGAACATGTACAAGATAAATTTAGAGCCAAGGATATTCATGATAACGTGCGTAATTTATTTGAACGTTATGCGGTATCCGATCAGTTAATTCATAAGCGTAAAATAATTCCATTGCTTGACATCTTATTACACAATCAGGGTGCCTCAAATCTTCCTATGATCTATGAAAAACTACTTGAAGATCCTCGCGGTGCAGACATCAGCCAACGCACGGCTTATTTTCAAGAGCAAGTATTAGCCTTTATGCATCAGTGTTATCCTAAAATGAGTGTGGCGCCGAATCAGATTGTGCATGTGACTTCTATGGGGTGCATTATTCCTACACCTATCCAACGTTTTCTATCGGAAAAAAACTGGGCTGAAGTGCCACTTGCTCATGCTTATTTCTACGGTTGTCATGCCGCAATCCCAGCGCTGCGCATGGCATCCGGTGCATTACTCCACAATCAACATTTCGCAGAAAATAAAACCCGGGTTGATATTGTGCATACTGAACTGCTTTCCATCCACATGAATGCGTTAGACGCATCGCCTGGTAATATCATTGCAGCCACATTATTCTCAGACGGTATGGCAAAATATAGTTTGTCGCTTACAGATACTTTAACATCAGGATTGAAAATTATTTGTATTGATGAGCAATTAATTCCAAATACCGCTGAACTGATGCGCTGGGAAATGGGCAGTCATCAATTTCAGTTATACTTAGATAAAGAAATTCCTGCAGTGATAGCAAAAGTCTTACCTTTATTTGTTGAAAAACTCTATGCTAAGGCAAAGATTTCGCATGAGGATAAATTGAACATGGTGTATGCATTGCACCCCGGTGGTAGCAAAATATTAGATACGATTGCAACAGGCCTGCAACTTACTGAAGAAAATATGCGTCTGAGTCGCTCGCTTTTTTCGCAATGTGGTAATCTTTCCTCAGCCACCTTACCCTATTTATGGGATAACATTCTATCGGATGATACAATAGCGCCGCAAACAAAAGTGTTATGTTTAGCGTTTGGACCGGGGATGAGCATCGCCGGCGCCATATTAGAAAAAATATAACTAATTGACTTCGATGGTTAACCAAATACTTTGTGGGGCACCGACGGTGACATTGGTTCTACGGTAGGCATAAAAATAGGTTTCATCGCTAATGTTTTCAACATTGAGCCGTATCACAAGTTCATCTTCTTCTAGCGGGTAATAGTACGCTGCGCCGGCATCGATACGTGCATAGGATCCTAAGGTAAACGAATTTTGATCGTCTCCATAACGATCGCCTTCATAAAAAACACCGCTGTTTAAGGCAAAATTTCTTAATGTCCCACTATCAAATCGGTATTCCCCCCAAAGTGTTGCAGCAAGCGAGGGCACTGCGGCGGGTCGATTGCCTGCAATATCTGGAGGATTTCCTGCTTCAGAGAAACGCGCATCGAGCCACATCAGTGAACTTAAAAGAGTTAAATTATCATTAAGTATACCTTGTGCACCGAGCTCTAAACCTTGATTATGTTGCTCACCGCGCTGGGTCACGATCACTTCGTTAAATGCATCACCAAAATCTTCAGTGACGACTTGATTGTAACGCAGAATATCAAACAGTGCCGCAGTGAAGAGTAAACGTTCATCAAATAATTCCATTTTGGTGCCGAGCTCAATTTGTTCAGAAAGCGTAGGATCCAGTGGATCGCCAAAATTAACCGCATTGGCATCACTGACGGGTTCATTGAATTCAAAGCCTTCCGTATAACTGGTATACACACTCCAAAAATTTAAAGGTTTATACAGCAGGGCAAAATGAGGACTGATATTGTTCGCACTGCTGTCATTGAGTACTGAGGAATGGGATTGATAATGATCAAAGCGTGCCCCCATGATAAATTCCCACTGCGGATGCAGCGTGACCACATCTTGTGCATAAAGTCCCAGATCGTAAGTGTCGGTGCCTAAAGGATCTAAAAATTCACCAAAATCAGGTTCAGGCAAAGTAGGGGGATCATAAATGCTGTAGGTATCACTGACGATACTTTTAGTTTCTAAAATATTATGATCCATAAGGGCATAATTCAGACCAAATAATAATTTTTGATCAAACCCCAGAAATTGCTTTTCCGATAGCAATTCAGCCAAGGCTGTGGTGTAGTTCCAAGTATCGACGCGATGTAGCATTAAATATTGAAAATCACCGGTGGAGTCTTCATGCATGCGCAAATTACTTTGTTTGCGTTCACGATCCACATACTGATAATACACCGCACTATGCAGGGTCCAATCATTAATTAAATCGGTATAAGAATCTAATGAAGTGCTGATGGAATCAATGTCGGTTTTGGTCCAGGTTTGATTTAAAAAATCTGAGCGCGGTAAATCGGCAACCTGATTGCCTATAGCTACGAGTCCAGTATCTTGTGGCTGGTTGGTGTTTTGATAAGTAAAATTAAATAAAGTATCGGTATTCTCAAACGTTTCACCGTCTACGCTAAAATCAAATAATTGCCGATTATGAAAATAATGATCCCGAAAACTGTCCGTCTCTTCCCACGCAAGATTTAGCCTTGCGTTAAAATCTTCAGTTAGATTTTGATTCACATCCGCATAACCGCGGTAATAATTCCAGCTGCCCGCTTGCGCGCCACCTTGGATAAATGCTTCATCCATTGGTTTTTTGGTAATAAAATTAATCATTCCACCTGGGGATCCTGCGCCATATAAAAACGAGGCCGGCCCTTTTAAAATTTCTACGCGATCAATACTTTCAACGGGTGGCACATCGAAGAAGAAATACAATAAACCGTTACGTAAATAATTCCCGGAATTATTGAGGGTAAAACCCCGTGAGCTAAATGACGAGGTTGCGCCAAAATTACCTTTATTACTGATACTGGCATCATTTTTCAGAATATCATCGACCGTATTGGCTTGTTGATCATCAATGATTTCATCATCAATCACGCTGCTGGATTGCGCATTTTCTAGCGGCGGCAGTCCGATACGATTGCCCGTATCGCTTAAATCTACGGGTTGTTCTGCGGTCACTTCTATGGTGCTCAAGGTGAAAATAGGCGTCGCGTCATCTGTGGCAGTCGCCTTAACGACCGAAGAAATCACTGATATAGCAAGAAAGAGAACTAATTTCAAAGGTTTAAACATGCAAGCTCGATAAATTATTTGCAAACACGAATGATAATGATTACTATTCAGAATAACAAGAGGGGGGCCTGTGTCGAATCATTGGTCAAATGTACCGTTGTTAGGCGCATTGTTACTGTCAATACTGTTACATATGAGTCTAATGTTGCGCACGCCGGTAGAAAAGCCAAATTTGCCGAGCTCTAGCGGCCCGAGTATGGCCATTAAACTGGCCCCACCGGTAGAAAAAAAACCTGAGCGACTAGCGCAGGTGGCGCCTGAAGAAATAATAGCCACGCAGGCTAAAGCGCCTGTTGCCATCAAGCCCCTTAAGAAAATAGTTGAGGTAGCGCCTGAGCCACCCAAACCAAAAGAAGTTGAGCAGCAATTAGAAAATGTTGTCACGCGCGAAGCGCAATTTAGCAGTGCACCGACGCCGCCACGTTACCCTGAAAAAGCCCGTAAAGCGCGACAAGAAGGTTTGGTATTAGTGCGGGCTCAAGTCGATGCGCAGGGTAAAACCCAAGCCATTAAAATTGCACAATCTTCAGGATTCCCGTTATTGGATCAGGCCGCATTGGATGCTGTCGCAAAATGGAATTTTGTGCCTGCAAAACGAAATGATAAAACGATTACCGCATGGATAGAAGTACCGATTGATTTTAAATTGAGGTGAGAGATGTTATTAGAATTATTACACAGCAGTGTGTTGATGTATCCTTTATTTATGGCATCGATATTAGCGCTCGCGATTATTTTTGAGCGATTGTTTGTGTTACGTTATCGGCGTAATTTTCCCAAAAATTCCGCATTACCTGAAAACCGTTTGCACAAAAGTGCCAGTGGCCGGGTTATTTTAGCAGGATGGGCCTGGTTTAAAACCGACCCACAACGCGCAAAAACGCAAATGCTGCAACAAGCTAAAAAAGAAGTTTTTCTATGGGAGCGGCATTTAAATATGCTGGGCACTATTGCCACCATCACGCCGCTATTAGGATTATTGGGTACCGTTTTGGGTATGATTACTGTATTTGATGTGATGATGCAAGAGGGCGTTGGGCAAGCTGAACATTTAGCGGGCGGGATCAGTGAAGCGCTGTTGACGACAGCAGTCGGTATGTCGGTCGCGATTATTGCCTTATTGTTTCATCGGTATTTTAATCGCCATATTAATGGTTTGGTGTTGCAATTAGAAACCATCATCGAGGCGCAGGTGGCCGATGCTTAACACTAAATATGCATTACGACAGAGTGATCAAGGTATCAGTTTAGATTTAACCCCGTTAATTGATGTGGTGTTTTTATTGCTTATATTTTTTATGTTATCGACTTCGTTTGAAAAAAACCAATGGTTGGACGTGCAATTGCCCAGTTTAGAAAGCGTAGCGGTCAATGAGCAGGCGCCGCACGATCCATTTATCATCGGCATAGACGCACAAGGTAATTTATTATTGAATGAAAAAAATATCGGCACGCCCACGCACGCGCAATTAAAAGAAGCCTTAACTCAACATTTACCGCCTGATCCTATCGTGGTCATCCACGGCGATGCGCTATCCCCGCATGCCAGCTTAGTGCAGCTATTAGAAGTTCTAGGTCAATTAAATGTAGCGCAATTACAAATTGCGGCTATGCCTAAGGATAAGAACTTGGACTTGCCCCCGTTGTAAAGCTAAATCTTGGTCACAAATAGTCTTTAAATGAGTTAGCCCTAGAAGCGGGAGGATCGATAAGCTTGCCCCCTTTGTAAAGGGGGTCGGACGCTTCGTCCGGGGGGATTTTGGGATCTCTCATCACATCAAAACTCTGTTTTAAATTTTGTAAATGTTAAGCTTTAATAAAATTCATTGTGTGCATTAAAATCGCTAAAATCCCCCCGGACGAAGCGTCCGACCCCCTTTACAAAGGGGGCAAACTCCGTCGCCTTATACAAAGCTAAACCCTAGTCACTAAACGCTAGACATTTAACCTAAATTAATTTAGTATAGTAACTATCTCTCAACTTAAGGGTGGAAAATAGATGTCCTTTAATGACGATGCAAAAAACATCATAGATAACATAAGTTTAATTCTTGCAAATGAGTTTGACGACGACGGCAAGATTTTAGCCATAGCCGCCTTAGATATCGATGATTATAATGACTTTGGTTACACGGTACTGATGTATGCCATTAACAGTGAGAATGCCGCGACCATCGTACCTTGGATGCTCAAAGCGCTGCAAGTTAGAAGTGTACCTGCTCATATACCCAATCCTGTCAATGCGACCAATAAAGATGGGGTGACTGCGCTTAAATACGCTATAGCCAATGCGAGTTTCGAGGTCATTTCAGCCGTCATTCATTATCCTGGGATTGAGTTAAACAAGACTAAGTACTTTGAGAACCCTCCGCTATTTGATGCAATACAAAAGGAGCAATTGAACACAGTACAATTATTACTCGATAAGGGCGCCAGTATTACCCTCACTGATCGCAGTAATACCCCATTTACTGTCGCCGCAAAAACGGGCAATCAGGCGATGTTAGAATTGTTGCTGCGGAATTGGAAATCAGCGGAATCGGTAGTTCCCTATCTTGAAGGGGCGTTGCGCGAAGTCTCTGTTGTAGGCCCAGTGAGTATGATTAATTTTTTGCTCCAACAACCGGGCATAAATCCTAATGCCGCAGATAAATACGGCCACACAGCCTTAACCGCTGCTGCACGTAATGGGCAAAGTGAGCATGTCACTTGTTTATTACCGCATGCAAGTAAAGAAAATATCAACAAAGCTTTTGTTGCAGCAGCAGGCTATGCCATGGGGCAGATACAAAACCCTAATAGAAAGATTGATGTTGCAACGTATAAAGAAGTATGGAAAAGCTTTACTCTTTTGCGTAAAGCCGGCGCAGATATTAATAGTGTGGATCATTTGGGAGAGCGCGTGATGTTTGTGCTTGCAGCCGATCTGGATATGTTAAGACTCACGCTCAAAACTTTCCAAGATAAAGTAGAAGTGAATACCGAAAATAAAGAAGGCCTCACACTTTTGATAAAAGCAGTGCGTGAAGGCAATCTGGATAAAGTCACCGCGATACTTGATGCAGGCGCAAGACCTGAGATTTTTACTAAGACTGGCGAAAATGCTATCCATGCTGCGTGCAATGTGGATCCAAAAATTTTAGCGGCCTTACTGGATAAATTAAAGGAACCATTTACTGATCCTGCTGTATTTGCTAATTATGCAAGCCGCGGTCAAGAGGCGCACCTGCGTTTACTTTTTACGCATCCTAAGGTGAAATATACTGAAAAAGATTATGCTGATGCATTTATCGCGTTTGCATGTGGGGGTAAATCAAATCATATACGTCTGTTGTTGGCAGATGACAGAGCAAAATTCAAAGCCCAACAGTATAAAGATGTACTGATCACACTGATGGAATACCCTGCGCACGAAGCGGTATCGCTAGAGGTGTTGGCGCATGCGCAAAAAAATAACATTAATTTCGATGAACAACTATTCATCTTGCTGTCGCTGGCAGTCGGTTATAAAAGGCAGCAATTATTAGTCGAGTTATTAAAATTAGCTAAACCTAATTCCCTGGGTTTTGAAAATTTTTCATTATTAATAGAATCGGCTATAAGAAACGATGATAAAGTCACATTAACGCATTTGTTAAATCATATCGCAGGTGAGGATAAGGCTACTGAACTTTTGGATTTTGTAGGGATCGCGATAAAAAATAATTCTGAAGTGGTATTAAATATCCTCATCAATTATTTAGAGAGAAATGGTGTGCGTATCGAAGTTGCGCCACTCCTGGTGAAAGCCGCAGAAAGTGGCGCTACTAGCGAGGTGTTGAATATATTATTAGGTTATCTGGTGAGATCCGGTGAATCCCATGAGCTGTGCTTAGCGGGCTTAAGATACTCTGATCCCCAGAGCGCCTACAGTATGGAGGTGATGGCCAAGCGCTATTTAATGCATTTGCACACTTTATCCGCTAAGGACACGTCTGCTGAGTTATTAAAAGCAGCAAAACCTTATAAAGCACTCATCGTATCGTATTTACTGGCAAGCAATGATTTACGTACTTTAGAAGACTCGATACGCGGCAATGGAACTAGGTATACCTATGCACATGGTTTGTCTATGTTTTTACATACCCCCGTAGTAAGCGATACGTGGTTCGAAAAAGATCAGAGCATACTGCTGATTAAAGATAAAATAGTGGCATTGGAATCACAGCAAAGACCGGAAGAAATGAACCATAACGCAAAAATAACTACAAATGCGCCACAATTTGTCAGCAGTCCTCCTTTATATACCCCCAGTGTTCGTGCGAATCCATGAGTACACTGACTTCTTTGCATAGGATGAAATCCCTCCATTGCCGACCCTTCCAATAGATGTTATGATTCGCCGAGCAAAAAAAATACAAAGTTGGGTTATTTTCTAACTTATTCATTTAATACCCAACGCTCATTTGTTATGGCTGGTGAACTCACCAGGAATATAAACAGGGTTGTCCGATAATCATAAAGGCCAGTAAAGGCACTAATTGGCGCTAATGTGGTGCGCACATATATGTTGAAGAAGAGGCAAACACGAAGCCTCTTGATTTTAAAGATCTGTCAAAAAGACACTTGCTTGTTATAGCCTAAATGATCCTCGGTAACCTTAACTCATTTTATAAGGTTGCACGATGAAAAGAATGTTAATTAATGCGACACAGCTTGAAGAGCTGCGTGTTGCGATAGTCGACGGTCAGAAGTTACTAGATTTAGATTTAGAAAGTAAAGGACGCGAACAAAAAAAGTCCAATGTGTATTTGGGCCGAATTACGCGTATCGAACCCAGTCTTGAAGCGGCGTTTGTTAATTATGGCGCCGACCGTCATGGCTTTTTGCCATTAAAAGAAATTGCTCCCGAGTATTTTCAAGCGTCTAACCGAGAAGAAACCGATGAGGGCGGTCATCATAAAGTTCATATCATGGATGTCTTGCATGAAGGCCAAGAACTTCTGGTGCAAGTTGATAAAGAAGAGCGCGGTAATAAAGGCGCAGCGCTCACGACCTATATTTCTTTAGCCGGTTGTTACTTAGTCTTGATGCCGAATAATTCGGCAGCAGGTGGAATTTCTCGTCGCATAGAAGGCGAAGAGCGCGAACATTTACGCGCGGTGTTGGATCAACTGCAATTGCCTGAAGGCATGGGCATTATTGTCCGCACTGCAGGTGTCGGGCGCTCGAGCGAAGACCTGCAATGGGATTTATCGGTTCTACTTAATTTGTGGCAAGAAATTAAACGCGTCTCGGGCACACTGGCAGCTCCCGTGTTGATACATCAAGAACATGATGTGATTTCAAGAGCCATACGTGATCACTTCCGTAAAGACATTGGCGAAATCTTAATTGATGAACAATCCTTCTTCGATAAAGCCTGCAAATACATCGAACGCTTGCGTCCTGATGCCTTAAGCAAAGTGAAATACTACGAAGATGCGGTGCCCTTGTTTAGCCGCTTCCAAATTGAAAGCCAAATTGAATCTGCGTTTATGCGTAAAGTGGCGCTGCCGTCGGGTGGCTCTATCGTGATTGATGTGACTGAAGCGTTAGTCAGCATAGACATAAACTCTGCACGCTCCACTAAAGGCGGAGATATTGAAGAGACAGCATTAAACACCAATCTTGAAGCAGCCGATGAAATTGCACGGCAATTGCGCTTAAGAGATATTGGTGGCTTGATCGTGATTGATTTTATCGACATGACGCCGCTACGTAATCAACGTGAAGTGGAAGACAGATTGCATGCCGCACTAGAATTAGACCGGGCGCGTGTGCAAATTGGTCGAATTTCACGCTTTGGACTGCTTGAGATGTCACGCCAGCGCTTGAAGCCTTCCTTGGGTGAAGCGATACAAGAAATCTGTCCGCGCTGTGATGGTCATGGACAAATCCGCAGCATAGAGTCTTTGGCCTTATCCATTATTCGGATCATTGAAGAAGAAGCGATTAAAGAAAATACTTCAGAAGTGCATACCATAGTCCCGATTGAAGTCGCGACGTTCTTAACCAATGAAAAGCGTAGCAGTTTGTCATATATGGAAGCACGTCATTTAGTGAAACTTTATATATTGCCGAATCGTGAACTTAATCGTCCTAATTATGAAATTCGCAGGATCCGTAAAGATGATTTGGTTGCGCAAGCGCACACCAGTTATCAGCTGGATATCATGACTTCGGTTGAAAAAGAAGCTGAGGCAGAGACAGCATTGTCTGCGCCTATTCCTGTTGCTGCAGCAATTGATCATATGGCGATTACACCGTTACGTCCTGCACCGAGTGAAGAAAGTGCACGTCGGGGTGTGAGTATCTGGAAGAAAATATGGATGTTTCTTTTTGGTAGTAAGCAAGATAACAATAAAAAATATCACAACAAACACCGTCGTAATAATTACCGTCGCTCAGGCGGGCACCGTTATCGCCCACCGCGTACCGGCGCTGCAGGAACTACGAGTAGCACACCAAGTTCCACGCCTCCAAGCAGTGAGCGTCCTGAACACAAACGCACTAGCGGCCCTAGACGTCGTTCTAACGATCGTTACACACCGCGCCGCAGTGGCTCAACGCCGGGTGCAAGTCGTGGCGGAGAAGGTGCAAGTAAGAGTTCTGATTCTGGGGCTGAGTAGCACGTAGGTATTCTATAAGTGTTATTCATAGTTTCTTGGGGGCGCGCATGCGCCCCTACTTTATTCTGCTGTCATCTTGCAAAGCACACCGATTTGTCACCCCGCAAAAACTGCGTCAACCGATCTGATTAGAATTGTTGCACTCCCACGCAGTTTTGTGCGGGGCCCGGTAACGATTTACCTAAGTGCATATTTGTCTTCAATATATTAATTTAGCTAAATTGCTACCGGACCCCGCACAAAACTGCGTGAAAGTATTGTTTCCTATCAAGATCGGTTGACGCAGTTTTTGCGGGGTGACAATCTTGGTGTGCTTTGCAGGTGACAGCTCGGGTGTACTTTGCAAGATATCTAATCTGTAAGTAACTAAACTAACAACCGTCATTTTCCCGAGACTACATTAAGACTCTTTGACGAATAATTGACATCAGCTTAATTTCTATTTACTATGCGTTAGTTATCTTGTGAGTGTGTTTGAACCATTAATTAAATGATGAGGTGATGATTATGGCTTGGTATAATAGTAGTAAGGATTTTTTTAACGCAGTAGCGCCTTTAACTGATAGATTGGATGTTTTTGAAGCGCTCTCACCGGGGGCTGAGTTTAAGGTTGCAGGCAGACCAAAGTACGAGGAAGCAACAATAATCAGTTCAGAGGAGGATGGTGAGTCTAGTTCTCATTCAAGTGGCAGCGGTAGAGACAACAAGTCCTGGCGTAAAAGATTCGCCGAGTGGCGCGAAGACTTTTTCTTTCCATTAAAACCCGATGCAACAAAGGGTGATGCGCGTTATGGCTGGTTGGATATGCCTGTACGTTGGTTTTTAGGTGAACATAAAGATAAATTCTATGATTTAGCGCTTAAAAGTTATAATTCTGCCAATTACCCTCGTGAAGGCACGGAGGAAGGTTTAGCAGGTAAAGATGCCGCTATAGTAGCCACTACCAACACCTTCCATTCATTCCGTGAAAATTTCCGTATTGGTCATGGACCGAATGCTGGAAATATTAACTTTTTAGCTTTTCTTAACCCATTTAACTATGCGCGTGCGCTTGATAATTTCTTCATCAATAATGGTTTAAGAATGCTTGCTTTTGCAAGAAACGCAGATAATGATCTTTCGGATCCTAATGAAGCATGGGGTCTTGGTGCACGTGGATTCATGGGCATACTGGGTATAGCTTTTTGTGCAGTAGGCGCAGTCTTACGTTTACCACGGGTATTTGTGCAATACGCGGTAGGGGCAACCACTAAACCGTTGTGGAATTTGTACAAAGAATATAAAATCAATCCTAACCAACAAATCAACTGGTGGCTTGCTATTCCTCTAGCTGTACTGTTAACAATGGTCAATATGGTGATTATCGGTGTGACTGTAGGTGGCGCGGCACCCGCGGTGTCTTATGTGTCCAATGTAGCGAGCGAAGCCATTATTGGTGTTGCATCTAAAACCGTTTCAACAATAACCGCTACTGCTGTAAGTGAAGTATTGATCAGGCCTGTGGCTCAAGGTATTAACCAACAAATAATCACTAATTTACCTACAGCTATGCTACCCAATGCATACCTAGGTGTATTCCCTGGCACTGATGCTGTGGTTGCGGGTGTGGTAGGAAGTGCGGTAGCCACTCCTGTGAGACCTCTGATTACGCGTGGTTATATTGCTAAACATCAAGATAAGGGTGCTAAAGCTGATGATAAATATGAAGATTATGGCTATAGATCAGGTCCTATTTGTGGCAGATAGTATTAATTAACCCAAGAAAAACTTAGAACAACTAGCCCCAAGCAATATTAGCCTAGCTAATCTGACTTGGGGTTTAGTATTTTAGGACACAAAAAGCCTAAAATACCCCGCCTACCCATTTCATGCTATGATGCAAAAATTTCCACTAAATAACTCATTATGTCCACACTTACACCCTCGGTAGAATTCCGACAAATTAACGAAGAAGAAGCCGGCCAACGGCTAGATAATTTTTTATTGCGGATCTTAAAAGGGGTGCCGAAAAGCCGAATTTATCGCGCCATCTCTAAAGGCGAAGTGCGGATCAATAAAAAACGTGCTGATGCGAGCTCTCGCATCAAAGCAGGGGATCTGATCCGTATTCCGCCGATCCGTGTTGCACAACGCCCTATAGTCAGCTTGAAACCTCATCTTGCCGAATTATTAGCAGACTGCATACTGTATGAAGATAACGCCTTGATAGTCTTAAATAAACCTTCAGGCTTTGCCGTGCACGGCGGCAGTGGGCTCAGTCTTGGGATCATCGAAGCCCTACGTTTGTTATACCCCAATGAAAAAAACCTTGAGCTGGTGCATAGGCTAGATAAAGACACTTCTGGGTGTTTGATGGTGGCCAAAAAACGCAGCATGCTTAGATTTTTGCATCAAGCCTTACGTGAGGGGCACATTGAAAAAAAATATTGGGCCTTATTAATCGGTCGTTGGCCTGCACACCAAACAGTGATCGATGCCCCATTGCAAAAAAATATTTTAAGTTCAGGCGAGCGTATGGTGCGCATCGATATGGAAGGCAAATCTGCGCAAACCTTGTTTCATGTGGAACAATATTTTGCTGAGCAAACTTTGGCTTCAATTACTTTATTAACTGGCCGTACCCACCAAATTCGGGTGCACGCGGCGCATCAGGGACATCCTGTGGCAGGGGATGATAAATACGGCGATAAAAATGCTAATCTAATATTACGGCAACACGGTCTGAAACGTTTATTTTTACATGCGGCACAATTAGTGATCCCAACGCTTACTGATGAAAAAATAACCATACAGGCCCCATTAGATGAAAAATTAAGCGAATTGTTAACCCGCTTACCCTAGGCTAACCCATGAATGTGAATACACGCCCCTTTAAATTATTGATCTTTGATTGGGAAGGGACTTTGGCTTTTCCCGGTTCATCTCCCAGTCGTTTGTATCCTGATACCGTTGTGGTGCTGAGTGCTTTAAAAGAGCAAGGTTACTTACTTGCCGTTGCCACCGCTAAATCTAAGCAAGGTTTAGCACAGGATTTACACCGCTTAAATTTGCACACACTGATCAGCGCCACATGCACCGCAGAAGAAACCCATCCTAAACCTAATCCTGAGATGGTATTTAATATCCTTAATCAATTGGCAATTGTCCCACAAGATGCTTTAATGATAGGAGACACCGTTTTTGATTTAGATATGGCGCGCCAGGCTAAAATAAAAAGTGTAGCGGTCACTTATGGTTTGCAAACGCGCGAAGAATTATTAACCTATGGTCCCTGCACCTGCGTGGATGAATTAACACAATTGCCGCTATGGCTTGCTCAATTAGGAACAAACACATGACCGATACGACGACACACAATACAAATTGGGAACACTCAGTTTTAGAAAAAACATTATTAGCGAGTATTCAAGAGCAAAGACGTGCCCGACGTTGGGGAATATTTTTTAAATTAGTATTTTTAAGTTTATTTGTTTTTATTATTTATACCGCTTTTTCCGGGGGCGCGTCACACAAACCTTTAATTGCCCACACGGCGGTGATCAATATCGATGGCGTGATAGATTCAGAAGTCAATAATGCCAAATTAATTAATGAGGGGATCCGCGCAGCATTTGAAGAAAAACAAGCCCAAGGCATTATTTTATATTTGAATAGCCCCGGTGGCAGCCCCGTACAATCCGGCGAAGTGTTTGATGAAATTTGGCGTTTGCGGAATCTTCATCCTGAGAAGAAAGTCTATGCCGTGATGAGCGATGTCTGTGCCTCAGGGTGTTATTATATCGCTGCCGCTGCCCATGAAATTTATGCCAATCAAGCCAGTTTAGTCGGCTCCATAGGGGTATTATTTGATGGTTTTGGTTTTGTGGATACGTTAAATAAAATTGGCGCACAGCGCCGTTTATATACCGCAGGGCAATACAAAGGCTTTATGGATCCTTTCTCACCCACGACGCCTGAAACGACCAGCTTTTTACAAACCATGCTCGATGATGTGCATCAACAATTTATCGCGGTCGTGAAACAAGGCCGTGGCGATCGTTTAAAACAAAATGATTTATTGTTTTCCGGCTTAGCTTGGACAGGACATCAAGCGATGGATTTAGGGTTAGTCGATGGCATAGGCAGCGCAGATTATGTGGCTAGGGAAATTATTGGCGCTGAGACTTTGGTGGATTATACGACGCAGCCCGATTTGCTGTCGCGCTTAAGTCAACGTATGGGCGCAAGTGTGGCCCATGCCTTGCGTTCTGAAGCGTATACGCCACAGATGCAATAATTAACGTAAATTATCGACTTGGCGAGTCTAAGTCGATAGTTAGATAGTTGATTTTCTTGATAAAAATATTTATTGACCTAACTTATGTAAGCCGTTAAACTATGCACTCATTAATATAGTTAGGTGATAAACATGAGCGGAACACCAGTTGATTTAAGCTTTTTGAATACGGATGACTTTTTAGGTCCCTTGACGGATTCAATAAATGCCCAACCTCTACCTACTTATCAATATTCTCAATTTTTACCTCCAGTGAATATCGCATTAGAAGATGACTATCCCTATGCTCAACAACATCAAAATTCAGCATTTGTTGCAATCGCAGGCTTAGATGATGAGGTTGCTGAGTCAGATGAAGATGCCGATGAAGATGCACATCTAGATATAAACGCCTACAATGCAGACTCTGATACTGTGATCAGATTAGATGAAAATGAAGATGAGGATTTGATATTTAACACGGTAGTTTTGCAACACGCTAATCATCCTCAAAAATCTGAATTAAGCATTGAAACTAATCTTTATATCAATCCAAACTTCATTTTAAACAGAGTACAATCACCTGCGGTACAGAGCGTGACTACCCATAGCCCGGCTACTACACCCAATACAGTATCCACGCTCCCTATAGACTCTGTTGTTCAAGTGAATAATGATGACGTGAATCATGACCTTGTTGTGACCCTGCCAAATTTTGTGAACGATGAATTTGATTTTAATAGTAATCAATATGTGGCTTCCCAGCATACTGAAATATTCGAGGCTACTCCTCCTGGACCAGCTCCAAGAGAAGAAGTAAACAATAATGCAAAGTCCGTTGGTAAGATAAAAAGAGGCCGACCTACCTCTGCTCAAAATATAAATAATAATGAGGAAAAACTTGTTGTAAGCGAAACGCAAGTAGCGGCTCAAAATCAACAAGTAGTCGCCACAGTACTTCGTGCATGGCAGCCTGCACGTCCAACACGAAATAATGGATTATTGCTAGCAGAGCAAAATTCACAACAAAGTGCATCACAGGAAGATTTACTCAAGGTCTCAGGTAAACGTAAGGAAATGGAAGGTAACCTTGATGAAACCTATGTTAATGATATGAAAGACGCTCGGCAGCTATTACTTAATCTTCATGAAGAATTGGCGAAAAATCCCCACTTGTTTAGGCAATTTGATTCTATGATCAAAGCGATTAAACGTATTGATGAACAAGAACAAATCAATTCCAATGCCGGAACACTCTTCCCAACTAACCGATCCGCTACTGCACAGAATCTTAAATTGATGGAATTGTTGGCTTTACATAAATACTTACAAGTAAATAAAGTGGCGAGTGGCGTAGCGATAAAGCAATTGCCGTTGCTAGAAGCAATAGCGTGGGCTACAACTATTCCTACAGACAAATTAACCACTTTGGTAGATAGGGCATGGAACGCGAGCACTCAGGGCACTGTGATTGAAAGCTCGATCAGAAAAGAAGCCGCTAAACCCATTGCAGATTTAGGCGCATGGCAGAAAAAAGTTCAAGATTTACAAAAAGACCAAGGACTAGCCTTGCCACCGTCTATTCCGCAAGAAATGTTTGGGCTAAGAAATAATTTAAAAGATGATCTGCGGGTATTTAAGCGAGTGATTAAGTAGTAAATTAAACGGAGCAGATAGC